>Ga0182736_1000040_pt1 | contig 253160 bp, 241 predicted proteins | sample eDN5th30CKraftBY_FD_128882 | JGI IMG/M metagenome (GOLD analysis project Ga0182736, IMG submission 128882) | Enriched backyard soil microbial communities from Emeryville, California, USA - eDNA 5th pass 30_C Kraft BY (version 2) (version 2) | ecosystem: Environmental > Terrestrial > Soil >...
CGAGGTGTTCCTGGGCCGCAGCATCACCAAGACGACCCAGGTGTCCGAGGCGACCATGCAGAAGGTCGACGGCGAGATCCGCCGCATCATCGACGAGCAGTACGCGGTGGCGCGCAAGATCCTGGAAGACAACCGCGACAAGGTCGAAGCCATGACCAAGGCGCTGCTCGAGTGGGAAACCATCGACGCCGACCAGATCAACGACATCGTCGACGGACGTCCCCCGCGGCCGCCCAAGGTCTCGGATTCGGCCGGCGCGCCGCCCAGCACGCCGCCCAGCACCGGCGGCGTCGCGCAGAACGCGACGGCGGTGGCTTAGGGGCCCCCCTACGCCCTTCGGGCGCCCCCCAGGGGGCGGCACTGGCGGACCGGCGGAGCCGGATCCGCTGTGCCCAGGGGGAACAACCGGCGGGGGGAGGGCGGCGTTTTGGCCGCCCTTTGCCGTTTCATGGCGAGACTATTCATGCAGGATTCTGGGTCGACTCATTCCGACACTCCGCCTCGGTTTCAGTGCGGTCGTTTTTCGCTGGAGTTTTCCCGGCCGATGGTCATGGGGATCATCAACGTCACGCCGGATTCGTTTTCCGATGGGGGGAAGAATCTGGCGCTGGATGCGGGGATCGCGCATGCGCGGCAGTTGGTCGCGGAAGGGGCCGACATGCTGGATATCGGAGGTGAGTCGACGCGGCCGGGGGCTGCACCGGTGTCGTTGGAGGACGAACTGGCGCGGTTGTTGCCGTTGATCGAGGCGCTGCGGGAGTGCGGTGTGCCGTTGTCGGTGGATACCTTCAAGCCGGCGGTGATGCGGGCGGTGCTGGATGCCGGCGCGGACATGATCAACGACATCTACGGTTTCCGGCAGCCGGGCGCGATCGAGGCGGTGGCGCAGGGGGCGAGCGGCTTGTGCCTGATGCACATGCAGGGCGAGCCGCGCACCATGCAGCAGGCGCCGGCCTATGGCGACGTGGTCGGCGATGTGACCGCTTTTCTGCGCGAACACGCGGAGCGCCTGGTGGCGGCGGGCGTGGCGCGCGAGCGGATCTGTCTGGACCCGGGCTTCGGCTTCGGCAAGACCACCGCCCACAACTACCGGCTCATGCGTAGTTTGCCCACTATCGGCGCGTTGGGATATCCGCTACTAATCGGCGTATCCCGCAAGACCATGATCGGGGCGGTGACCGGCAAGCCTGTTGGGGAACGGGTGGCCGGGAGTATCGCGGCGGCCTTGGCCGCGGTGGAGCGCGGCGCGGCCATTGTCCGCGTCCACGACGTCGCGGCCACGGTCGATGCCTTGAAGGTCTGGCACGCAGTGCGGGCCTGGAACGAATGATCGCCGCGCGCCTGTCGCGCGGACAAGAACAACAAACAGGGGGCCATCCAGGATGGTTGGACGACGCAAGTATTTCGGAACCGATGGTATTCGGGGCAAGGTAGGATCAAAAGTCATCAACGCGGAGTTCGCGCTGCGCCTGGGGTATGCCGCGGGGCGCGTCCTGACGGCCGAGCATCGCGAGGGAGGGCGGCCGGTCGTCCTGATCGGGAAAGACACGCGCATCTCCGGCTACATGCTGGAATCGGCGCTCGAGGCGGGGCTGTCCGCGGCAGGTATCGACGTCCTGCTGGCCGGCCCCATGCCCACGCCGGCCATCGCCTACCTGACCCGGGCGCTGCGCCTGTCGGCCGGCATCGTGATCAGTGCCTCGCACAATCCCTATTTCGACAACGGCATCAAGTTCTTCTCGGCCACCGGCATGAAGCTGGCCGACGAGGTCGAACTGCGCATCGAAGCCGCGCTGGGCGAACCCGTCGGATGCGTGCCGTCCGAAAAGCTGGGCCGCGCCAAGCGCCTGACGGATGCGGCGGGCCGCTACATCGAATTCTGCAAGAGCGGCTTCCCCAACGATCTCGACCTGTCGGACATGCGGCTGGTGATCGACGCCGCCCATGGCGCGGCCTACCACGTGGCGCCCGCCGTGTTCGAGGAACTGGGGGCTACGGTGACCTGCATAGGCTGCGCGCCGAACGGGATGAACATCAACGACGGCGTCGGCGCCACGCACCTGGACGCGCTGGCCGAGGCGGTGCAGGCGCAGAGGGCGGACCTGGGCATTGCGCTGGACGGCGATGCCGACCGCGTGTTGATGGTCGACGGCGAGGGCCGGCGCTACAACGGCGACGAACTGCTGTACGCCATCGTGGCGGACCGCCTGCTGGCCGGACCGGTGGCGGGCGTGGTCGGCACGCAGATGACCAACCTGGCGTTCGAGCACCGGATGCGCGACCTGGGGGTGCCTTTCGCGCGCGCCGCGGTTGGCGACCGCTACGTGTTGGCCATGCTGCGCAAGAAAGGCTGGCTCTATGGCGGCGAAAGCTCCGGCCACGTGTTGTGCCTGGACCGTCACACCACCGGGGACGGCACCATGGCCGCGCTCCAGGTCCTGGCGGCGGTGCGTCGCCAGGGCAAGTCGCTGGCCGAGCTGCTGGCGCCGCTCAGGCTGTATCCGCAGAAGCTGGTCAATATTCCGCTCGCGCCGGGCGTGGATTGGCACGAGCATGCGGGGCTGGCCGGGGCGCGGGAAGAGGTCGAGCGGCGCCTGGACGGGATCGGGCGGGTACTGATCCGGGCGTCGGGAACCGAACCCAAGCTGCGCCTGATGGTCGAGGCGGCTGACGAGTCCCTGGTCGACGATTGCCTGGATGTCCTTTCCGCCAGTCTGCGCTAGCCGCCCGGGGGCGGCGCTCCTGTCAATCGCCAGTCATGCCCCGCGGGCACAATCGGGATCCTTGATTATGACCATGCAAGCATCGTCCATGAACCTGATTCTCTGGCGCCACGCCGAGGCCGAAGACGGCCCGAACGACCTGCAGCGCGCGTTGACGCGGCGCGGACACAAGCAGGCCGAGGCCGTCGCCGCGTGGCTTCGGGCCCATGCCCCGGCCGACCTGCTGGTCATGGCCAGTCCCGCCGTGCGCACGCGCCAGACCGCCGATGCCCTCGGCTGCGACTACACCGTCGTGCCGGACCTGGCGCCCGAAGCCGCGCCGGCCCACGTGCTGGCCGCCACGGGCTGGCCCCTGTCGCCGCGGTCGGTGCTGGTCGTCGGGCACCAGCCCACGCTGGGACGCGTGGCCAGCACCCTGCTGGCCGGCGATGACCTGCCCTGGAGCCTGAAAAAAGGCGGCCTGTGGTGGCTCGCCCGCCGCCAGCGGGACGAAGACTTCCAGGTCGTGATCCGGGCCGTCATCAATCCCGAGTTCGTTTGAGGGGAAGCCCCCCACGCAGACCACAGGATGCGGCGGATCTGGCTTCGCCAGTTCGTTCGCATCGTCCCCTGGGGGGCGCGCGAAGCGCGCAGGGGGGGCTCTTTTCGTAAGCAGGCGTTTCCAGATGCGGGCGCGGGCCTTGTTGTCGATTCATGGTACCGTCATTATTCTGTCAAAGACGTGAAACGCTAAGCACCGACACTCGACTTACCTGTCAAGGAGTGTGCATATGCTCGAATTCACCCGCATCGAAGCGCGTCGCAGCCTTGCGGACGAACTTCATGGCGGTGTCCAGTCCCCCGGCCTGGTGGTGGGGTTGGCGCGTTCCTGGGAAGAGGTCCGGCAAGCCCAGCGCCTGCGTTACGAGGTGTTCACCGAAGACATGGGGGCCGTGTTCCCGACCGCCATCGACGGTATCGACGAGGATCGGTTCGACGCCTGGTGCGAACACCTCATCGTGCGCGAACTGGATACTGGCCGGGTCGTTGGCACCTACCGCATCCTGGGGCCCGATCAGGCCCGCCAGGCCGGCGGCTACTATTCCGAATCCGAGTTCGATCTGTCCGGCCTGGGCGCCATTCGCAGCGAGCTGGTCGAATTCGGCCGCTCGTGCACCCACCGCGACTACCGCAGCGGCGCCGTCATCATGCTGCTGTGGTCCGGGCTGGCCGAGTTCCTGCGCCGTACCGGAAAACGCTACGTGTTCGGCTGCGCCAGCGTCAGCCTGCGCGACGACGGCGCGACCGCGGCGGGGGTGTACCGCTCGGTGGTGGCCGACATCGAACAGGCCCGCGACCTGCGCGTGCAGCCGCTGCACCGGCTGCCTGTCGAGCGCCTGGACTGCAATCTGCCGACCCGTGTGCCGCCGCTGATCAAGGGCTACCTGAAGGTGGGCGCCCGTGTATGCGGTGAGCCGGCCTGGGATGCCGATTTCAACACGGCCGATTTCCCCATGCTGCTGTCCATCGACGCGCTGGACGACCGCTATCGCCGGCACTTCGGGCTGGAGTCCCAGGTTTCGAGGCGTTCGTGAGGTCCGCGGTGTCGCGTGGCCGCCTGGCGGCCGCGTTCCCGCGCCCGTCGAGAACACGGCGCGGGCGTTTGCGGTTGACGCGACGGCTGCGCCGCACAGGAGTAAGGGTGCTGCGCCGGTTGACCCGGCGCCTGCGTTCAGAGCTCAAGCAGCTCGAACGTGAATCCTACCTTGCGCCATTCTGATTCCTCGGCGCGCAGCGTGAAGTCGGTCAGCGGGTGGGCGCCCATCCAGGCCGCGTCGGTCTTGACGATGATGGACGATCCCTTGACCGACACCTTGACCGGCGGCGCGGCGATGTCCTCGCGCCGCCGATAGAGGATGGCGGCCAGGCGCAGGCACAGGATGGCGATCCACTGTTCGTGATGGTTGACCAGGTGCTGGAGCTTGGCCAGCTTGCCCTGATGGCCCAGCGCAAGCATCGCGAGCAGCGCCTGGTCCTGGCGCGAGAAGCCCGGCATGTCGGCGTGTTCCAGGATATAGGCCGAGTGCCGGTGATAGGTGTTGTGGGCGATGGACAGGCCGATCTCGTGCAGGTCGGCGGCCCAGCCCAGTACCCGGGTCAATTCCTGGTGTTCGTCGGCGGGGATGGGCACCAGCTGCTTGAACAGTTCCAGCGCCGTCTGCCGGACGCGCGCCGCCTGGGAGCGGTCCACCTTGTAGCGGCTCATGAACTGGCGCACCGTATCGTCGCGCTTGTCCAGCGAGGCGTCGCGGCCGGCCAGATCGTACAGCACGCCCACGCGCAAGGCGCCATCGGCCGTACGCATCATGTCCAGGCCCAGCTCGTCGAAGATCGCGCTCATGATGGCCAGGCCCCCGGGCAGCACCGAGGTGCGGTCCGGCTTGATACCCGCCAGTTGCGCGCGTTCGACCGTACCGGCCTTGATCAGCCTGTCCTTGAGCTTGTCCATGCCGCGCCGCGTGATGCCGGATTCCGAGAAGCCGGATTCGGTCAGGATGGCGCCCAGCGCCTTGCTCGTGCCCGAGGAGCCGTAGGCTTCCTGCCATCCGGCCTTGCGATACTGCCTGGCGATGACTTCGATCTCGCGGCGGGCGGCCATCTCGGCCTGCTTCATGGCATGGGCGTCGACGATGCCGTCGGGAAAATAGGTGCGGCTGAAGCTGACGCAGCCCATGTACAGCGACTCCATCAACTCGGGTTCGAAGCGTCGGCCGACGATGAATTCGGTCGAACCGCCGCCGATGTCGACCACGAGCCGCTTGGCCGGAGAGGCGGGCAGCGAGTGCGAAACACCGGAGAAAATGAGGCGCGCTTCCTCGCGGCCGGCGATGACTTCGATGGGAAAACCCAGGGCCTCTTCCGCCAGTGGCAGGAACTCGTTGACGTTGCGCGCCACGCGGAACGTGTTGGTCGCCACCGCCCGTACGCGTTCGGGCTGAAAGCTGCGCAGGCGTTCGCCGAAGCGGCGCAGCACCTGCAGGGCGAAATCGGTGGTCGAGGTGTCCAGCGTCTTGTCGGCTTGCAGGCCCGCCGCCAGCCGCACGGTTTCCTTGAGCCGGTCGACCGGGTAGATCTGGACGGTCCCGCCGTCGTCGACCACGCGGCCGATCACGAGGCGGAAACTATTGGAGCCAAGATCGACGGCGGCAAGCAATTGAGTCATGGAATGGAAAGATGGGGGGCGAACTGCAAGAATAAGGCGCTTCGATGACAGAATGGTTGCACTGTCATAAGGTAGTCATCATTTTGACGCAAAAATAACCCTCTCAGCTTCGTTCCCCCCCATTTTTGCGGATATCCCATGGTTGCCAGATTGCCTGCCAAAGACCTGTTCCTGAATCGAGAGCTCGCCCTGCTCAAGTTCAATGAACGGGTACTGGCCCTGGCCGAGGACGACAAGACCCCCTTGCTCGAACGGCTGCGCTTCCTGTGCATCGTTGCCTCGAACCTCGACGAATTCTTCGAGATCCGGGTGGCCAGCCTGCACGAGCAGGTGCGGCAGAATCCCGGGGCGCGCGGCCTGGACGGCCGGACCCCGGCCGAGGTCGTGCTGCGCGTGTCCGAGGCCGCCCGCGCCTTGGTCGAGCGCCAGTATGCCCTGCTGAACCGCGAGGTGTTGCCGCAGTTGCAGGCCGAGGGCATCGTGCTGCACATGGCGCAGAGCTGGACGCCGGCGCAGCGGGCCTGGGCGCACGAGGTCTTCCGGCTCGACGTCATGCCGCTCCTGACGCCGATCGGACTCGACCCGGCGCACCCCTTCCCGCGTGTCTTCAACAAGAGCCTGAACTTCGCCGTTCAATTGTCGGGCCGCGACGCCTTCGGCCGCAACGCCGCCATCGCCATCGTCCAGGCACCCCGCGCGCTGCCGCGCCTGACCCAGATGCCGCCCGAGCTGTCGGGCCATCCGCACGGCTACGTCATGCTGACCTCGTTCATGCAGGCCTTCGTGGGCGACCTGTTCCCGGGCATGACGGTGGATGGCTGTTACCAGTGGCGCCTGACGCGCAACAGCGATCTGTTCGTCGATGACGAGGAAATCACCAACCTGCGCCAGGCCCTGCAGGGGGAACTGACCCAGCGGCATTTCGGCGACGGCGTCCGGCTGGAGCTGGCCGACTCCAGTCCGCCGGAGCTCGAGAGCTTCCTGCTCAAGGAGTTCTTGCTCACGCCGGCCGACGCCTACCGGGTGGATGGCCCGGTCAACCTGGCGCGGCTGATGCAACTGGTGAACGGCATCAACCGGCCGGACTTGAAGTTCCCGCCGTTCCGCGCGGCCATCCCGGCGCCTTTCGACCAGCGCAACCTGACGCCGGACGAGCTTTTCAAGGCCATCGCCGAGCAGGACCGGCTGCTGCATCATCCCTACCAGTCGTTCCAGCCCGTCATCGATTTCCTGACCGCGGCGGCGGCCGATCCCAGCGTGGTCGCCATCAAGCAGACCATCTATCGGACCGGGGAAGACTCCGAATTGATGCGCCTCCTGCTGGCGGCCGCGCGCTCGGGCAAGGAAGTGACCGTGGTGGTGGAACTGATGGCCCGCTTCGACGAGCAGACCAACATCAACTGGGCCGCGCGCCTGGAAGAGGTGGGCGCGCACGTGGTCTACGGCGTCGTCGGCCACAAGACCCACGCCAAGATGGCCCTGGTGCTGCGCCACGAACGCGGCAGGATCCGCCGCTATGGCCACCTGGGCACGGGCAATTACCATCCCAGCACGGCGCGCCTGTACACCGACTTCGGCCTGTTCACCGCCGACGCGCGCATGTGCGAGGACATGGAGCAGATCTTCTCGCAATTGACCGGGCTGGGCGCGCGCCGCCACCTCAAGTGCCTGCTGCAGGCGCCGTTCTCGCTGCACGAAACCATGGTGGCGCTGGTTCGCCGCGAGGCGCGGCATGCGCGCGCGGGCAAGCCGGCGCGGATCATGGCCAAGATGAACTCGCTGCTCGAGCCGTCGGTGATCGAGGAACTGTACAAGGCCAGCCGCGCGGGTGTGCGCATCGACCTGGTGGTCCGGGGCGTGTGCACGCTTCGGGCCGGTGTTCCGGGACTGTCGGACAACATCACCGTGCGCTCCATCGTCGGGCGCTTTCTCGAACATTCGCGGGTGTTCTACTTCCTGAACGACGGCCAGGACATGGTCTACCTGGCTTCGGCCGACTGGATGGACCGGAATTTCTTCCGCCGCGTCGAGGTCGCCTTTCCCATTTTCGATCCGGCCTTGAAGAAGCGGGTGATCGACGAATCCTTCACCTTCGCCCTGCGCGACAACCAACTGGCCTGGCAGCAGCAGCCCTCGGGGGACTACGTCCGGGTGAAGTCGCGCCGCCGGCCGTTCAACCTCCATGCGCATCTGATGAAGGCGCTGGGCGGATCGGAGCCGGCCGAGTAATCGCCCGGCCGTACGTGATCCCCGGCGGTGGCAGCAATCCCATCGGTGCCCTGGGCTACGTGGGCTGCGGGCTGGAAATCATGCAACAGGCCTACGAGCTGGGCCTGAACGTCGATGCCGTGTTCCATGGCACCGGCAGCGCCGGCACCCAGGCCGGCCTGGTGGCGGCGTTCGAGGGCACGCAAAGCGGCATTCCGGTGGAAGGCATCAGCGTCCGCGCCCCGGAGGCGCCGCAGGTGGCCAACGTGCTGAAATTGGCGAACGAGGCGGCGGCGCTGCTGGGCCTGTCGACCCGCATCGAGGCGCCGGCCGTGCGGGTCGATGATCGCCACGTCGGCGCCGGCTATGGCCAGCCCACGCCCGGCATGATCGAGGCTGTCACATTGCTGGCACGCAAGGAAGGCATCCTGCTGGACCCGGTCTACTCGGGCAAGGGCATGGCCGGCCTGATTGCCCAGGTGCGCGAGGGCCGATACCGGCCTGGGCAGAGCATCGTGTTCGTCCATACGGGCGGATCGGCGGCATTGTTCGGATATCGCTCGGTATTCCTGAAGGGACTCCGGGTGGCAACAGGGCGCTGGGACGGTGTCGGCGGCCCTGATTGAGATGGACATACGTCAAGGGTCCGGTTGCATTTCAGTTCCGGGATAGGTCTGTGACTGTTGTCATGGTCATGTCATATTTGCTACGTAATCTGTCGCCGTAGTGAGTTTTCCCTCCCACAGAAGCAGAGGAACTGCAAAATGTTCAAACTCGTATTCAAGCAGGTCACGGTAGGCGTTGCGCTGGGCGTTGCCGCGTTGTCCGCGCATGCCGCCGACATCACCGGTGCCGGCGCCTCGTTCCCCTATCCCATCTACGCCAAGTGGGCCTCCGATTACAAGGCTGCCACCGGCAACACCGTGAACTACCAGTCCATCGGTTCGGGCGGCGGCCAGAAGCAGATCATCGCCAAGACGGTGGATTTCGGCGCCTCGGATGATCCGATGAGCGGTGAAGACCTGGCCAAGAACGGCCTGGTCCAGTTTCCGGCCGTGATCGGCGGCATCGTCCCCGTGGTCAACCTGCAAGGCATCCAGCCCGGCCAACTGAAGTTCACCGGCGCGCTGCTGGCCGACATCTACCTGGGCAAGGTCAAGAAGTGGAACGACGAGGCCATCGCCAAGCTGAACCCCGGCGTGACGCTGCCTGCCGCCGATATCATCGTCGTCCACCGTTCGGACGGTTCGGGCACGACCTTCGGCTGGACCAACTACCTGTCCAAGGTTTCCGCCGACTGGAAGTCGACCGTGGGTGAAGGCAAGGCCGTCAAGTGGCCCGCCGGCCAGGGTGGCAAGGGCAACGAAGGCGTGGCCAACTACGTCAAGCAGTTCGCCGGCGCCATCGGCTACGTCGAGTACGCCTACGCCAAGCAGAACAAGCTGTCGCACGGCCAGGTGCAGAACAAGGACGGCAAGTTCGTCCAGCCTGAAGAGGCCGCTTTCGCCGCCGCCGCCGCGAACGCCGACTGGAAGAGCGCGCCGGGCATGGGCGTGATCCTGAACAACGAGCCGGGCGAGAAGAGCTGGCCCATCACCAGCGCCACCTTCATCCTGATGCACAAGGCTCAGGACAAGCCGACGCAAGGCGCCGAAGTCCTGAAGTTCTTCGACTGGGCCTTCAAGAACGGCAAGAAGTCCGCTTCGGAACTGGACTACGTGGCGCTGCCCGAAGCGGTGACGACGCAGATCCGCTCGCTGTGGAAGTCCGACATCAAGGACGCCAGCGGCAAGGCTGTGTACTGATCCGCCGAGGTGCCATAGTGCTGTGAAACGGGGCCGGGCGGAGTCGTCCGCCCCGTTTTTCGCGTCTCCAGGCCCCTTGGGGCGACCTGTCTCCTTTTCCGGAAACTCCCATGAGCGCGGTCCTTGATAACATTCCGGGCGAGATTCGAGGAAATTCTTCCTCCGAGCCGACTATTACCGGGAATACGCCCCCGATGAAGAAAAACCGTAACGCGGCCATGGACGCGTTGTTCAAGAACCTGACCCGGTTCTTTGCCTTTGCCGTGCTGAGCCTGCTGGCCGCCATCCTGGTGTCGCTGGTCGTGGGCAGCCAGATCACGCTCGAGAAATACGGCATTTCGTTCCTGTGGTCCTCGGAGTGGGACCCCGTCAACAACGAATATGGCGCGCTGGTGCCCATCGTCGGCACGCTCGTCACCTCGGCCATCGCGCTCTTGATCGCGGTGCCGGTGTCGTTCGGCATCGCGCTCTTCCTGACCGAACTGTCGCCTACCTGGCTGCGCCGGCCGTTGGGTACCGCCATCGAAATGCTGGCGGCCATCCCCTCCATCATCTACGGTATGTGGGGCCTGTTCATTTTCGCCCCGCTGTTCAAGCAGTACGTGCAGCCCCTGCTGATCGCCACGCTGGGCAACATCCCGGGCGCCGGCATCCTGTTCCAGGGCCCGGCCTTCGGCATCGGCGTGTTCACCGCCGGCATCATCCTGGCCGTGATGATCATTCCCTTCATCACCGCCGTGATGCGCGACGTATTCGAGCTCGTTCCGGCCATGCTGAAGGAGTCGGCCTACGGGCTGGGCGCCACGACCTGGGAGGTCGTCTACCGCGTGGTGCTGCCGTTCACCAAGGTCGGCGCGGTCGGGGGCATCATGCTGGGACTGGGGCGCGCGCTGGGCGAGACCATGGCTGTCACCTTCGTCATCGGCAATGCCTACCGGCTGTCCGGCTCGCTGTTCGCGCCAGGCAACTCGATCGCCTCGTCGCTGGCCAACGAATTCGCCGAGGCCTCCGATGATGTCCACCTGTCGGCGCTGATCGAGCTGGGCCTGATCCTTTTCCTCATCACCACCATCGTGCTCGCCTGCTCGAAGCTCTTGCTGCTGCGTCTGGCGAAGAGCGAAGGCGCCCGGTCCTAAGGAGCCGCGATGTCCGTCATTACCATGCAGAACACCGTCTACCGCCGCCGCCGGGTGACCAACAAGGTCATGCTGACCCTGTCGGCGATCGCCCTGGTGTTCGGCCTCTTCTGGCTGTTCTGGATCATCCTGACCCTGCTGTCCAAGGGCGCCGCGGCGATATCGCCCGCGCTGTTCACGGAGATCACTCCACCTCCCGGCCAGAACGGGGGCCTGCTCAACGCGCTGGTGGGCAGCGTCATGATGGCCGGCATGGGCACGCTGATCGGCACGCCCATCGGCATCCTGGCCGGCACCTACCTGGCCGAGTACGGCCAGCGCGGGTGGCTGGCGCCGGCCACCCGCTTCATCAACGACGTGCTGCTGTCGGCGCCGTCCATCGTGATCGGCCTGTTCATCTATACCGTGTTCGTCGCGCGCATCCAGCATTTCTCGGGCTGGGCGGGCACGCTGGCCCTGGCGGTGATCGTGATCCCGGTCGTGGTCCGCACCACCGACGACATGCTCAAGCTGGTGCCCAACAGCCTGCGCGAAGCCTGCATCGCGCTGGGATGTCCGCACTGGAAGATGATCACCATGGTGTGCTATCGCGCCGCGCGTTCGGGCATCGTCACCGGCATCCTGCTGGCGGTGGCCCGCATCGCCGGCGAGACCGCGCCGCTGCTGTTCACCGCGCTGAACAACCAGTTCCTGTCGTTCAACATGAACGCACCCATGGCCAACCTGCCCGTCACGATCTTCCAGTTCGCGATGAGTCCCTTCGCCGACTGGCAGCGCCTGGCCTGGGCCGGCGCAACGCTGATCACGCTGCTGGTGCTGGCCATCAACATCATTGCTCGCATCATGTTCCGCAAACAGGCCGCCTGACGCCGACACCCCGGACACGCCATGGAAAATATCGCCAACATTTCGAATCCCAAGCTCGAAGTCAAGAATCTGAACTTCTACTATGGGAAATTCCACGCCCTGCGCAACGTCAACATGCAGATCCCCGAGAAGCAGGTCACGGCCTTCATCGGGCCGTCGGGCTGTGGCAAGTCGACGCTGCTGCGCACCTTCAACCGCATGTTCGAGCTCTATCCCGAGCAGCGCGCGGAAGGCCAGATCAACATGGACGGCGAGAACCTGCTGACCTCGAAGATGGACATCTCGCTGATCCGCGCCAAGGTCGGCATGGTGTTCCAGAAACCCACCCCGTTCCCGATGAGCATCTACGACAACATCGCCTTCGGCGTGCGTCTGTTCGAGAACCTGAGCAAGGGCGAGATGGACGAGCGCGTGGAATGGGCGCTGACCAAGGCCGCGCTGTGGGAAGAAGCCAAGAACAAGCTGCACCAGAGCGGCCACAGCCTGTCGGGCGGGCAGCAGCAGCGCCTGTGCATCGCGCGCGGCATCGCGATCAAGCCCGAGGTCCTGCTGCTGGACGAACCCTGCTCGGCCCTGGACCCGATCTCCACGGCCAAGATCGAGGAACTGATCGCCGAACTGAAGAACGACTACACGGTGGTCATCGTCACCCACAACATGCAGCAGGCGGCGCGCTGCTCCGACTACACCGCCTACATGTACCTGGGCGAGCTGGTCGAGTTCGGCGTGACGGACCAGATCTTCATCAAGCCGACCAAGAAGGCGACGGAAGACTACATCACCGGCCGCTTCGGCTGAGTCTTGCGGCCACGATAGGCTACATTCGGCAAAGGGAATCGGCGCCCGGTACGCGTTTGAACGTCATCTTGCGTTCAAGTGCGCACCGGGCGCCGGGCTTTTGCGCACCGGCTAGTAGACCAGCGTATCCAGGCCGATCCAGCCCCGCACGTCGACGATGCCCAGGCGAGCGTGGGCGCCCGAGGGCAAGCGGTCGCGAGTGCCACGGGAGATCTGCTGGTTGTGGGTGACCGGCACGAACGGCACCGCCGCGCTGGCCTGCGGTGCGGCCCAGTGGCCGAGATTGTTTTCGTCCTGGGCCAGCCAGAGTGGCTGCACCGAGGCCTCGTCGGGCAGGCCCTGCGGACGCGCCACGCCCGCGGAATAGTTGTTCCCCAGGGCGTTCAGGAATCCGGTGATGCGCAGCACGCCGGGTTCGGTCGCGTCCGACACGATCAGCAGACCTCGTTGCAGGCGGCGCGGGTCGTCGTCGGGAAGGTCGTCGTCGGGGGTGTTGTCGCGCAGGGTGACGGGGACCAGGAAGTTCTCGGGGGAGTCGATGGCGAAGCGTATGCCATCCGGCAGCGCGGAGAAGTAGACCGGCGTGCCGGAATCGTCCAGCTGGAACCAGCCCTGCATGAAGGACGTATCGACGAGCCGGTCCACGGTGCTTTCTGTCAGGGGCTTGATGGCGGTGATCCATCCGTCGGCGTTCTGGACCGCGGCGAAATCCTGGGCCACGAGCGCGCGATTCACGGCGTTTAGCGGTGCCTGGACCGAGGTCGGCGCCTGCGGGGTGCCGTCGTGCCAATCGATGACGCCCAGGGTGGGCAGCGGTAGCCGGGTGTTGTCGAGGCCGATGTCGGAGTGCTGCCGGATGAAGCCGCGCTGGGTCGAGGAGACGAAGGACAGCGAGGTGTAGGTCCGCGTGTCGGCCGCGGTCTCGGCCACGCGCTGCGGCAGGTAGAACGTCAGGCCCGAGAGATTGGAGAAGGCCGCGGTGTGTTGCTGGTGGACCACCGCCTGTTCCAGGGCCTGCGTCAGCCGCTCCCGCTGTCCGTCGGACAGCTTGAGGCTACCCCAGTCGAACATGCGCAGGTCGACCAGCTCCGTCGGTCCGGGCGACAGCAGGACGGAGCCGAAAATGAAGGCTCGCGTGCGCGCTTCGGCGATGTCGATCCAGGTTTGCACCGGGTCGGCGGCCAGTTGGCCGTTCAGCGTGGCGGCGATGTCGGCCAGCGCCGCGCCCACGCCGTCTATCCGGCCGAGGTCGATCAGCGACAGCGTGGCTTCGGCGGCCGGGTCGTCCTTCAACTGCTTGGCGATGAAGGCATCGACGATGGTGCGCCCAAAGGCCGCGGTGCTGTCGGTGGGGGAGCGGGTCAGGTGCGACAGCAGCGCGGCCCAGTCCTGGCCGGCGCCGGGTTCGAGTTCCTGCGATCCGATCATGTAGTCGGCGTAGGGGGCCAGCGCCTGGGCGACTTCGACCGAGCCCATCAGGCAGGCGTCGAAGCCGACCAGCGCGAGCTTGCGCCCGGCGGCCTGCGTGGCGGGGGCGATGGCGCCGCGTATGTCGTCCAGAGACAGGGAGTTGTGGCTGAACGGATCGGATCCTATGCCGCGGTTGGGGCCGCCGCCGTGGTCCCAAAGGACCAGCATGGTCCGCTCGGCCGGATAGGTTGTCATGCCCCAGGACACGAAGTCCCGCAGGGTCTGGGCGCTGCCCATGTCCACGGGGCCCAGGTCGTCCAGCACGTCGATCTGCTGGCCGCGCACGCGCTTGCGCTGGACGGTGCGCCAGCCGTCCTTGTCGGCGGCGCCGGTGGCCAGCACGACGTTCACGCGGTCGCTGGGCGCGATGCTCTGCATCTCGGCGATGTTGCTCGTGGCCGATCCGTCCTCGCTTTCGAGATTGGTGCCCATCATGTAGACGAGCAGGGTGACGTCCGCCCGGGCGGCTGGCTGGCCGCCGGACCCGCCGCAACTGACGACCAGCAGGGCCAGCGCCGCGACGGCGAAGGCCGATCGCAGGCGGGCCGCGAAGATGCGGAAAACCGGAAAATCGGGGGCGGACATGCGACTATCCTTTTGTCGTTCGTTTCGGAAGCATTTTGTAACACCATCCGAAGCAATCGGCGAGGCCTCAGCGCCTGGGGCGTGGCGCCTGCGTCATCGATTCCCGCGCATAGGCCACGAACGAGGCCAGGTAGTCGATGCCCGCGTCGGCCTCGCGCGTGCCCAGGAAAATCTGCTTGGCGATGCCGTCCTTGCCGAGTTTCACGCTGGCCACGGGCATGCGGTCGGCGTATTCCTCGGCCAGCCAGCGCGGCAGGGCCGCGACCCCGCGGTTGCTGGCGACCATCTGCAGCATGATGTCGGTGGTCTCGATGGTCTTGTGCCGGCGCGGCGCGACGCCGGCCGGGCGCAGGAACTGGTTGTAGATGTCCAGGCGGTCGGTCTCGACCGGATAGGTGATCAGCGTCTCGTCCTCCAGTTGCTCGGGCTTCACGTAGCGCAGGGCGGCGAAGGGATGGCTTTCGGCCACGACCAGCACCTGTTCGTAGTCGAACACCGGATCGAAACGCAGGCCCGGCCGCTTGAGCGGGTCGGGCGTGACGAGGATGTCGATGTCGTAGCCGAACAGGGCGCCTATGCCGCCGAACTGGAAGCGCTGCTTGACGTCCACGTCCACATCGGGCCAGCGCGCCAGGTAGGGCGAGACAATCTTGAGCAGCCACTGGTAGCACGGATGGCATTCCATGCCGATGCGCAGCGTGCCGCGTTCGCCCGCCGCGTATTGCTTCATGCGTGCCTCGGCGTGTTCGAACTGCGGCAGCAGCCGTTCGGCCAGCGACAGCAGGTACTGGCCGGCCTGGGTCAGCCGCAGGCTGCGGCCTTCGCGGTCCCAGATAGCGGTGCCGAGCTGCTGTTCGATTTTCTTGACGGTATGGCTGAGAGCGGACTGCGTCAGATGCAGCGCGCCGGCCGCGGCGGTCAGCGATCCCAGGCGGTCGACTTCCCGGATGATGACGAGGTGTATGCGTTCGAGCATGGGGCGGCACCTGGTTGTTAATGAATAAATATAATGGATCGATGAAATAATGCCATTTTATTTCATTGATGGATGTCCCTATCATGACTGCCTTCCCGCGTCGTTTCGCGCACTCATTCATCGGATGGCAGGTCTCATGGTCACCACGCACAATCTTGGTTTTCCGCGCATCGGCGCTAAGCGCGAACTCAAGTTCGGCCTCGAACGCTATTGGAAGGGCGATTCGTCGCGCGACGAGCTGAAGGCGCTCGGCATGCAGCTGCGCCGGTTGAACTGGGCCAGCCAGCAGGACCTGGACCTGGCGCCGGTGGGCGATTTCGCGTTCTATGACCAGGTGCTCGACATGAGCTTCACGCTGGGCAACCTGCCCGCGCGCGTGCAGGGTTTCCATGGCGATGCGCTGGACAATTACTTCCGCGTCGCGCGCGGCCGCTCGGCCGAATCCGCGGACGCCCACGCCGCCTGCTGCGGCGGGGTTGCCGCCGGTGAAATGACCAAGTGGTTCGACACGAACTACCACTACATCGTCCCCGAGTTCACGGCCGGCACGACGTTCACGCTGGACGCCTCGCGCTACGTCGAACAACTGGCCGAAGCCCGCGCGCAGGGCGTCAAGGCCAAGCCGGTCGTCATCGGCCCCGTCACCTACCTGTGGCTGGGCAAGGCCAAGGACGATTCCGACAAGCTCGCGCTGTTGCCGCGCCTGTTGCCCGCCTATGTCGAACTGCTGGCCACGCTGGCCGCCCAGGGGGCCGAATGGGTGCAGATCGACGAGCCGGTGTTGGTCACCGAACTCGCCCCCGCCTGGCGCGAGGCCTTGCGGACCGCCTACGCCGCGTTCGCGGGCGGCCCGGTGAAGCTGTTGTTGGCCACATACTTCGGCCAGCTCCAGGAGAACCTGCCGCTGGTGTGCGAGCTGCCGGTGCAGGGGGTGCACCTGGACACCATCAACGCGCGCCAGGAAGTCGAGCCCCTGATCGCCGGCCTGCCGGCGGATCGCGTGGTGTCGCTGGGCGTGATCAATGGCCGCAACATCTGGAAGACCGACCTGAACGGCGTGCTGGACTGGCTGGTGCCGGTGGCCGCGCAATTGGGCGAGCGCCTGTGGATCGCGCCGTCCTGCTCGCTGCTGCATGTACCGGTGGACCTGGACAGTGAACAGAAGCTGGATGGCGAGGTCAGGCCGTGGCTGGCCTTCGCGCTGCAGAAACTCGACGAGCTGAAGGTGCTGGCCGTCGCGCTGCGCGAGGGGCGCATCGCCGCGCAGGCGGCGCTGTCCGCCAATCACGCGGCGATCGAGGCCCGGCGGGCATCGCCGCGCGTGCACAACCCCGTCGTCAAGGACGCCGTCGCGCGCCTGACCGCCGACATGGGGCGTCGCCAGCATGCGTACGCCGAGCGGGCCGCCAAACAGGCCGCGCTGCTGAAGCTGCCGGCCTTCCCGACCACCACCATCGGTTCGTTCCCGCAGACCGCCGAGATCCGCCAGGCGCGCAGCCAGTACAAGTCCGGCGCGCTGGACGAGGCCGGCTACCTGGCCGCCATGCGGGCCGAGATCGGCCGCAGCGTGCGCGAACAGGAAGCGCTGGGCCTGGACGTGCTGGTGCATGGCGAAGCCGAGCGCAACGACATGGTCGAGTATTTCGGCGAACAGCTCGAAGGCTATGTGTTCAGCCAGTTCGGCTGGGTCCAGTCCTACGGCTCCCGCTGCGTGAAGCCGCCCATCCTGTTCGGCGACATCAGCCGTCCGGACCCGATGACCGTCGCCTGGATCCAGTACGCGCAGTCGCTGACCGACAAGCCGATGAAGGGCATGCTGACCGGACCGGTCACCATCCTGAACTGGTCCTTCGTGCGCGACGACCAGCCGCGTTCGGTCTCGTGCCACCAGCTCGCGCTGGCCATCCGCGCCGAGGTGCAGGACCTGGAGCGTGCCGGCATCAACGTCATCCAGATCGACGAGGCCGCGCTGCGCGAGGGCCTGCCGCTGCGCCGCGCGCAATGGCGGGAATACCTGGACTGGGCCGTGGAGTCGTTCCGCATCACGGCCAACGGCGTGCGCGACGAGACCCAGATCCACACGCACATGTGCTATTCGGAGTTCAACGACATCATCCAGGCCATCGCCGACATGGATGCGGACGTGATCACCATCGAGACCTCGCGTTCCGACATGGAGCTGCTGGACGCGTTCGACGATTTCAAATATCCGAACGAAATCGGGCCGGGCGTGTACGACATCCATTCGCCCAACATCCCGACGGAAGCGCACATCGTGCAACTGATGCGCAAGGCGGCCGAACGCGTGCCGGCCGAGCGCCTGTGGGTCAACCCGGACTGCGGCCTGAAGACCCGCCAGTGGGCCGAAGTCATCCCCGCGCTGACCAACATGGTGGCCGCCGCCCGGACGCTGCGCGGCGAAGCGAGGTAAGAGCATGAGCCAGCCCCTGAACCCCCCGTTCCGTGCCGATCACGTCGGCAGTTTCCTGCGTCCCGCCTACCTGATCGAGGCCCGAGACCGCCATGCCAAGGGCGAGATCACCGCCGGGGCGCTCCGGCAAGTCGAGGACCGCGCCATCGCCGAGATCGTCAAATTCCAGGAAGACGTCGGCCTGAAAAGCATCACCGACGGAGAGTTCCGCCGGACCTATTTCCACGTCGATTTCCTGCGCCGGCTCGGCGGCGTGTCGAGCGGCGAACCGGTCGCGGTGCAGCGGCCCGACGGCAAGACCGAACTCGCGCCGCCCGTCATCACGGTGGTCGACAAGGTGCGGCACGTGGCCGACATCCAGCGCGCCGACTTCGAATACCTGCAAAGCCAGCTGGCGCCCGGCAGCGTCGGCAAGGTGGCGATCCCGTCGCCGACCATGCTGCACTTTCGCGGCGGCCGCGCCGGCATCAGCGCCCGGCACTATCCCGAACTCGATCCCGATTTCTACGACGATGTCGCCCGTGCCTACGGCGATGAACTGAAGTCGCTGGCGGCGGCCGGCTGCCGCTACGTGCAGCTCGACGACACCAACCTGGCCTACCTGTGCGATGCCCGCATGCGCGCCGCCGCCACCGGCCGCGGGGACGACCCCGACGAGCTCCCGCACCGCTACGCCCGGTTCATCAACAAGGTGGCGGCGCACAAGCCCGAGGGCATGGTCCTGGCCATCCACCTGTGCCGGGGCAACTTCAAGAGCACCTTCGCCGCCAGCGGCGGCTACGAGCCGGTGGCCGAGGCCCTGTTGGCCGAGATGAATGTCGACGCCTACTTCCTGGAATACGACGACGACCGCAGCGGCGACTTCCGTCCCTTGCGCTTCCTGCCCAAGGGCAAGATCGCCGTGCTGGGGCTGGTCAGCACCAAGTTCGGGGAGCTGGAGTCCAAGGACGACCTGAAGCGCCGCATCGACGAGGCCGCGCGCCACGCGCCGTTGGAGCAGCTCGCGCTGTCGCCCCAGTGCGGCTTTGCCAGCACCGTGCACGGCAACGACATCGCCGTGGCCGCCCAGCGGGACAAGCTCAGGCTCGTGCTGGAAACGGCGCGCGAGGTCTGGGGCGACGGCTGAGCCCGGATCGGGCGGTCATGTGGCCTCCCGGCCCGTAACATATATCTTGGGTTCAGGTTAACGTAAGCAGATGAGTCCGAGAATGGGTCTCATAAGCTCGAAAGGAGACATCATCATGTCTCGACATCTGCTGCGGGCCTTACCCGCTTTGGCGTTCGTCCTGTGCGCCGGCGCATCGGCAGCCACCCAGGCGCCGACCATCGTCCTGGGTGCGTCCATCCAGCTCACCGGCCCCGTCGCCAATACCGGACGCTACTACCGCGATGCCTACCAGATCGCGGTCGATCAGATCAACGAAGCCGGCGGCGTGAAGATCGGCGGGGTGCCCCACAAGCTGGCGCTCAAGATCTACGACAACCAATCCGACGTGAACCTGAGCGTGCGCCAATATACGCAGCTCGTCACCCAGGACAAGGTCAACCTGCTGCTGGGCCCCTTCGCCAGCAACTTCGCGCTGGCCGACTCGGCGGTCTCGGAAAAGTACAAGGTGCCCATGGTGCAGGGCGGCGGCGCCTCGGACCAGATCTTCTCGCGCAAATTCCAATACATATTCGGCACCTTGGCGCCGGCCAGCAATTACTTCGGCAGCACGGTCGAGATGCTCAAGGCGCTCAAGCCCGTGCCGGCCAGCGTGGCGCTGCTGTACGCGGATGATGCGTTCGATGTCTCGGTCGCCGAGGGCACCCGGCCGTTGCTGAAGTCCGCGGGACTGCCGATCGCGATGGACGAGCGCTATAGCACCAACGCCACGGACTTCGCCTCGCTCCTGTCGCAGATCAAGAGCAAGAAAGTGGACGCGGTATTGGTGGCGGGGCACGAGACGGAGATCCTGAATTTCGTGCGCCAGGCCAAGAGCCTCGCCGTCGCGCCCAAGCTGTATTCGTTCACGGTCGGCGTCCCGTCGGAGGACTTCCGCAAGGCGCTCGGCGCCGATGCGGACTACGCTTTCGGCATGACCGCGTGGCTCCCGTCCGCGGCCTTGAAGGACCGCTGGTTCGGCGACGCCGAGCAGTTCGCCAAGGCCTACAAGGCGAAGTATGGCTATGACCCGGACTACCACGCCGCTTCGGGCGTGGCCGACGTCCAGGCCCTGGTCCAGGCCATGGAAAGCGCCAACAGCCTGAATCCGCAGAAGGTGCGCGACGCCTTGGCCAAGACCCGCTTCGACAGCCTGTACGGCCCCATCTCCTTCAACGCCCAGGGGCAGATCGACTTGCCGCAGGTCGTGATCCAGGTACAGGGTGACAAGCTGGCCGAGGTCTATGGCGCCAAGGGTTTCATCGCGCAGCCCAAATACCCGATGCCGGCCTGGGACGCGAGGTAGGCGGCTCGAAGACTGCCGGAGGACGGGTGATGAACCTGCTCGCGCAAATCCTGGTCAACGGCATACTGCTCGGTGGGCTGTATGCGGTGATGGCGCAGGGCCTGGCGCTGGTGTGGGGCGTGCTGAACATCGTCAATCTTGCTCATGGCGCGTTCATCATGCTGGGCGCCTACGCGTCCTGGTATCTGTACACGGATCTTGGCGTGGATCCGTTCCTGGGGCTGCCGATCACGGCCGCAGCCCTGTTCATACTGGGCTACGCCCTCCAGCGCGGGCTGCTGAACCTGGTGGTGCGGGCGCCCATGTTCAATACGCTGCTCATCACCTTCGGCCTGGAGGTCGTGCTGACCTACCTGGCGCAACTGGCCTTCTCGGCGGACTTCCGCACGATCAATCCTCCGTATGCGGGCGACAGCTACGCGGCCGGCCCCGTGACCTTGCCCATGGCGCGGCTGGCCGCCTTCGGCGTGGCGCTGGCGCTGACGCTGGGCATGTGGCTGTTCCTGCTGCACAGCCGGCTGGGCCGCGCCATCCGCGCCACCGCGCAGAACCTCGTGGCGGCGCGGCTTTATGGGGTGGAGCCCCGCCATCTGTACGCGGTCACGTTCGGGCTGGGCCTGGCGCTGGCCGGCGCGGCCGGGGGCCTGTATGGAACCGTCTCGCAGATCAATCCCTACATCGGGGCGACGCTGACCGCGAAGTGCTTCGCCATTTCCATCATCGGCGGATTGGACAACCCCCTGGGCGTCATGGTCGGCGGGTTGTTCCTGGGCATCGTCGAATCGCTCACCACGCTGTACATCGGACCGACGTTCGCCGATGTCGCCAGTTTCGGCATCCTGGTGCTGGTGCTGTTCCTGCGGCCCAGCGGCCTGCTTGGCAGAGCGGCATGAAGGCCTGGCGCGCGATCCTGGTGCTGGCGGCGCTGGCCGTGTTGGCCGGCGTGCCCTGGTACGGCTCGGACGTGCTGGTGCAGTTCGGCATCAATACCTTGTTGCTGGCCGTGCTGGCCCAGGGCTGGAACATCATCGGCGGGTACGCCGGCTACGCGTCTTTCGGCAACTCGGTTTTCTATGGCCTGGGCAGCTATGGCGTGGCCATCGCCATGGTGCAGTGGGAACTGCCCTTCGCGGCGGGATTGGCGCTGGGCGTTGCGCTGGCGGTCGCCTTCGCGCTGCTGCTGGGCATGCCGGTGCTGCGCTTGCGCGGCCACTACTTCGCCATCGCCACGCTCGCGCTGGCACAGGTCATGACGGCCATCGTTTCCAACATCGGACTGGCTGGCCAGAACATCGGGCTGGTCCTGCCCCCGCTCAACAACGATCCGCTGTTCTACGAATTGGCGCTGGGGCTGCTGGTGCTGGCGACGCTGACCATCGCGTGGCTGACGCGCAGCAAGTTCGGGTTCGGCCTGATCGCGATCCGGGAGAACGAGGAGGGCGCGGCCGTCATGGGGGTGAACACCACCCTCTACAAAGTGGCGGCGTTCGCGCTGTCGGGCGTGTTCAGCGCGCTGGCCGGCGGCATCCATGCCTACTGGATCACGTTCCTGGATCCGGAAAGCGCGTTCGACATCGGCCTGAACGTCAAGATGATCATCATGGCCGTGTTCGGCGGGGCGGGCACCGTGCTCGGCCCCGTCGTCGGCGCCTTTTCCCTGTCGGCCATATCCGAGCTGCTGTCCAGCGAGATCACCAGCGTCGCGGGCCTGTTCTTCGGCATGGTCATCGTCGCGGCGGTGGTGCTGATGCCCCGCGGGCTGACCGATGTGCTGCGCCGCTACAAGAAATCGGGATGGCGCTATTTCATCGAAAACATCCGGATGCACAGGCTATGACCGACATCCTGGAAATCCGCAACGTCACGCGGCGCTTCGCGGGGCTGGTGGCCGTGAACCAGGTCAGCTTCACGCTGGCCGAAGGCGAGATCCTCGGCCTGATAGGGCCCAACGGCGCCGGCAAGACCACCCTGGTCAGCCTGATCAGCGGCACGCTCGCGCCCACGAGCGGCGACATCCTGTACCAGGGCAAACCGATCGGCCACCTGCCCGCCTACCGCCGGGCCCGCCAGGGCATCGGCCGGACGTTCCAGATCATGCGCCCCTTCCCGGGGTTGTCCGTCCTGGACAACGTCGCGGTAGGCGCGCTGTTCGGCCGCGATGGCGGCCAGCCCGACCTGGGCAAGGCCCGGGAGCAGGCCCGCGCCTGCCTGGATTTCGTCGGCCTGGGCCGCGCGGCCGGCCAGCGGGCCGACGAGCTGGGCGGCCCAGGCCGCAAGCGGCTCGAACTGGCGAAGGCGCTGGCCATGCAGCCCCGGGTGCTGCTGTGCGACGAGGTCATGGCGGGACTGAACCTGGTCGAGATCGACGAGGTCATCGAGGTGATCCGCAAGGTGCGCGCGACCGGCATCAGCGTGCTGGTCATCGAACACGTCATCAAGGCCATCAAGAGCCTGTCGGACCGGCTGCTCGTGCTGCACCACGGTGAAAAGATCGCCGACGGGGCGCCGGCCGAGGTGCTGGCCAACGCCGACGTGGTGCAGGCCTATCTGGGCAAGCAGCGCGCATGAGCGAGCCCGCGGCCCCCCTCCTGGTCGTCGAAGGCCTGAGCGCCGGCTATGACGAGCTGCCGGTGCTGCACGACATCAGCCTCGAAGTGCGGCGCGCCGAGATCGTCGCCCTGGTCGGCAGCAACGGCGCGGGCAAGACCACCCTGCTGAGGGCGCTCTCGCGTATCCTGCCCAGCACCGGCAACATCGTGATGAACGGCCACCCGTTGTCCCGGGCCACGCCCGACCAGGCCTTCGCGTGTGGCATGGTGCAGGTGCCCGAGGGGCGGCAGCTCTTCGACCGCATGACGGTTCAGGACAACCTGCTGATGGGGGCCTACCGGCGCACCGCCAAGGCCGACATCGCGCGCGACCTGGACAAGGTCTACGGCTTGTTTCCGCGTTTGTCGGATCGGCGCCGGCAGCTTGCCGGCAGCATGTCCGGCGGCGAGCAGCAGATGTGCGCCATGGCCCGCGCGCTGATGGCCGCGCCCGTGCTCATGATGATCGACGAAATGAGCCTGGGGCTCGCTCCCGTGGTGGTCGAGCAGTTGATGAGTGTATTGGCCGACATCCAGCGCGAGGGGGTGACGACGTTGCTGGTCGAGCAGGACATCCACCTGGCCTTGTCGACGGCGGATCGCGGCTATGTCATGGAAACGGGCCGGATCGTGCATGGCGGATCCGCGAAGTCGCTGTTGACCGACGAGAAAGTCCGGCAGGCGTATCTGGGGGTCTGAAAGATTAGGGTTTGCGGCAGCGCAGTCGCTTGGGCCAGGCCAGCCTCGAACATATGCAATGCAGTCACGACGAATACGAAAAAAACCGCGGTCGAGGGGCGGTGGGGTGTTCTGGCCGCAGCGTTTGCAGGTTTGGCAAAACATGCCACGGGATTTACGTTTTTTGCACCAGGTTCCGTGCCAGGTGATGACGGAGCCTGTCCCGCAAAGCATCGTTTATTCGAGACTGCCAGCCAGGTCCGCCGGATGGGCGTGCGTCCACGACTTTCTGGTCGTCGTGGACCGTGAGCGGGACTTTCGTGGGGGCCGCACGCGGACACCCAACTTCAGGCTTCGGCATAAATATTCACCTCCCTCGAGTCCCCCCCGGCATGATGACATGCACTACATCTCCATGCCGCGTACCAAGTTTCGACATCATTCGGGCACATTGATCCGAGTCAGCACGTTGTGCTTCGTGGGGACGTTCCCGTGGCTGATGAGCAAAACCAAAAGGTGTCCGCGGATTTCCCGTGGATGAATGGGCGAGATGTTCCAGGAGTTTTCCGAGGTGATATGTTCTACACTTCGTAAAGCCGCTGAGTCCATTCCGCAGAAAACGTTCTACGAAGTCAAGAGCTTGCATCGGATCACCGAGATGGGCCCTCTTGAGCGAGAGGGGAGGGATGAAAACAATAAAAAAGGACTACTGGATGCAGTCAAGGTTGATCGTGGAGACGATCCTTGCCGGGACGCTCTTTCTGGCGGTTGTGACAGATGCGCTTGCACTTGGGGGGGCAGATCTTGTTTCCATACAAGGCCCACAGGTTTCCTACCCTAAAGAAGCCCGGAGGAAGCAGCAGCAAGGAAGGGTCATTCTTTATGCCGAGATTTCCCCTGATGGTATCCCGTATCTGATAAAGATCTTGGAGTCATCAGGGTTTCCATTGCTGGATAGTGCAGCAGTGGAAGGTTTCAAGACGGCTCGATACGAGCCTTTCGAGAGCGCCGGAGCTGTCGGGGTATACGTTCCAATCGATTTCGCTCTTTCGCCGCGGCCTCCGGGGCAACAGTCGACGCTTCATTTCCTGCTGCGTTCGTGCCGCGAGTTCAATCTCGAGGCAAAAGATTATCAAGCTGCAAATCCAGATACCTCCATGCAGAGCATGAGCGGATATCAAGAAACTCTGGCACAAATGCAGGCGTTCATCGAATATGAGCCTCTTCCATGGGCACCCTCTGCCATGAAGTCCAGGGAAGAGCGCCACCGAGAGTATGCCGAGGCATTTCCACATATATTCGCGAGCGCCCTTGATCGTTGTACCGAATACCCTAGTTCAAACGCTATGCGGGTCGTTCACGCCGCTTCTAGGGAGATGGGGTTTTTTCGGCAGGATAGGGATGACGATCTGTTCCTGTTCAGGGGCCAGGCGCGGGGCCGTTTGCCGCGGGGCGAATAGATTGAAGACGATTGGAGGCCTGACTGCGGGTTAGGCGGAGGTCTGGACAAGAGGGCCATTGAATACCGAGCCGGAAAGAATCCATCGAGCCCGCTGACAGTCGTGAACTGGTGTACCTATGGATGTACCCATGAAGCAGAAAACAAAAAGGCCTTAGACGGGTTGAAGCGTCTAAGGCCTTGATTTCATTGGTCGGGGCGGCGGGATTCTAACTCGCTACCCTATGCTACCAAATCTTTTAAATAGGAGATTTGGGTGGACCTCGGTGGACGTCTGTGGAATGAATAAATTCCTTTATTTACAGTAACTTAACTAGGTATTATGATGCACTGACTTCCACTCAAGTCCACCCCTAGCTCCAGCTTATGGTGGGGCAAAAGTGGGGCAAGAAAATGAGAGTATTTCAGGCATGTACAAGATCACGGTCAAGGAACTGGAAGCCCTGCAGCCGCTGACGACGGGCGCACGATCCGGGAGGACGGCGGGCTGACTGACCGCGTCCGGGTGGGCAAGCGCGGCACCACCATGCTGTTTCGCTACGAGTTCAAACTGGGCGGCGTCAAGCGCGATCACAGGCTGGGTTCCTGGCCCAAGAAGAACCTGGCCGACATCCGCGCCGCTCGCGACAGGGTTCGGGTCGTCGTCGCTGATGGCATCTACCCAACCGCAGCCAAGAAAGCCGCGCGCATCGAAAAGCAGAAGGCGGTCGCGGCCACCCTTGCGGAGGCGGAGAAGGAGCGCGTCAGCAACCTGACGCTGCAGGACCTGTTTAAGGTCTGGATCGTCGATGGCGTGAACAGGAAAGACGGCAACAAGGAACTGCGCCGCATCTTCGAGAAAGACGTCTTGCCTGTCATCGGCGGCATTCCCATCCGCGAACTGACCGAACGCAAGCTGCGTGCGCTGCTGCGCCCCGCCCTGGCCGAGGGCAAGGTGCGCAAGGCCCAGGTGCTTCTGTTGAGCATCAAGCAGGCCTTCGCTTGGGCGGAGAAACGACAGCCGTGGCGCACCATGCTGATCGAGGCCAATCCGGCCGATCTCATCTCGGAAGACTCGATCACGCCGCCGGACTATGAAGAAGAACGCAGCCGCGTGCTGGCCGAGGCGGAGATACGTGAGTTGGCCGATATCCTGGCACGTATGTCGGCGGAGTACGAAGCGGCGCCTGCAGGGAGCAAGTGCGAATATGAACGGCCCTTGAAGCAAGAAAGCTAGCTTGCCATCTGGATCTGCCTGGGAACGCTAAGTCGGATCGGGGAACTGTTGATAGCGGAGTGGAAGCATGTCGATCTGGAGGCTGGTACCTGGTTCATCCCGAAGGAGAACGTCAAGGGGCGTCGCGGCAAGCGGCAAGATCAACTGGTTCATCTGTCGGCGTTTGCTCTGCGGCAATTCGTGGCGCTGCATGAGCTGACTGGCGATACGGCTTGGTGCTTTCCAGCCCGTAACGTCGAAGGCCATGTGTGCCTGTCCAGCGTTTCCAAGCAAATTGGCGATCGGCAAGAAATGTTCATGGCACGCAAACCGCTGAAGCATCGGAAACACAACAATACGCTGGTGCTGAGCGAGGGGAAGAATGGGAACTGGACTGCACATGATCTACGCCGGACAGGAGCGACGATGATGCAGGCGCTCGGGGTGAATCCGGATGTGATTGATCGGTGCTAAAACCATGTGCTGTCGGGAAGCAAGGTTCGGAGGCATTATCAGCATCATGACTACGCGCGGGAAAAAGCAGAGGCCTGGCGAGTGTGGGGGAATAGGCTGAATGTCATTCTGAATGGCGATACGAGAGACCACACTCTCACATTCAATATGGGCTTACCTCGCTCCGATTCGACGACAGGCTGACCACGGATGCGCGTATGTCGCGCCGGTTCGCAAGCCAACCAAAGCTTATCCCAGCGCCCAGATCGTCGGTAACTTTGTCGCCCAGCACCTGCTCGCGTAATCCGCTCGAAAATTTGTGGCAACTTGGTGGGAGCAGGCTCCCTGCATTGGATCTCTGTGCCTGCTATGTAACTATTCGTGATATATATAAGGAACAGCAAACGGCATAAAAAAACCTAAGGAAGAGGCATGGCGCTACGGTTTCGGCGATCCATCAGACTGGCGCCAGGCATCCGCATGAATGTCAGTGGGTCAGGCGTGAGCTGGACGCTCGGGTCCCGTGGTGCGACGGTTGGTATCGGCAAGCGCGGTGCTCGTTTGAATACTAGCTTCATGGGGTTTTCCTCTAGCCAAGCACTATTGCGTCCGCCCCCCCGCCCTCGCCAAACCGTGCCGCGCGCGTTGCCGCCACCTCCCCAAGCTATTCCGCTGACCTGCTCGGTGGACGACGACGGCGGATTGTCATTTCAGGATGAACATGGCAACGTCTTGGACGATGCTCTGGTCGAAATTGCCAAGAAGCAAAACCGCAGTGCAATCCTCGGGTTGATTCAGTCCAAATGCGACCAGATCAACGGGGAATTGGACGCACTGACTACAATTCATCTGCACACGCCTTCTTCCTCTACGCCGCCACGCTTCCGCCCCGCCCCCTATTCGGAGCCGCCGCCGGCGGCACCGATACCACTCCGACCACGTTGGTGGGAGAAATTCCTGTCCAAACGGCTGGAAAAGCTCGAAGCCCTTCATCATCAGGCGCTCTCGGCGCACGCGACCCAAGTGGCGGACTGGCAAAGCCAAAAAAACAAACACCAAGAGAAACAGGCAGCACAGCGGCATTTGATCGAGGAAGCCATCTATACCGACACGACAGCGATGGAGCGTTGGTTGGAGTCGAATCTTCAAGACATCGCTTGGCCGCGCGAAACCTTGGTCGCCCTCGAAATAGCCGACGAAGGGCGTCATGTCCTGTTGGATGTGGACCTGCCTGAAATCGAGGATATGCCCTCCAAGCTCGCGGCTGTCCCGGCCCGTGGCCTGAAGCTATCGGTCAAAGAACTACCGGAAGCTCAAGTCCGAAAGCGTTATATGGCGCACGTCCATGGCATCGCCTTTCGGTTGATCGGCGAAACATTCGCGGCTCTGCCCATCGTGCAGCGCGTCACGCTGTCGGGCTTCTCGCAGCGCAACGACCCTGCCACCGGACAGCTTCGGGACGAGTATCTGTACTCGGTCCAGGTCAACAGGGACGACTGGATGCACATCGACTTCGATCAGATCTCTAAGATCGATGTGACAGAAGCTTTAGCGCTCTTCACGCTGCGACGAAAAATGAGCAAGACAGGCATCTTCAAACCGATTGAACCCCTCGGTCTTCCTCACGGGCTCCAAGAGCCTTTAGCCTCATAGACATGGGCCTCATATGGCAAGCAGTCTTATTTTCCCCGGGCTAGCACTTCAGCCTATCACGCTCCGAATGGCACTTGGAGCATACGCACCAATTGTTCGGAATAGGTCCCGTGGTTGGCCTGATTTAGAAGTTCGACCTTTGTGGGAGTTTCCCGTATGGTATCACCGCTTGAAGACTTAGACGAACTTACGCTGCGTTGCAGGGATGAGAAGGCACGTCAATACATCGCGGAGGCCGTCTCAAGCTATCGTGCAGGCGCGTTCCGTTCAGCCATCGTGGCCGCGTGGATTGCCGTCTGCTTTGATGTAATCGAAAAATTCCGTGAGCTTGCCCTCGCCGGTGACAAAGAAGCAGAGAAACAGGTTCAGGATATTGACGCTACAAGAAGGACTGGCGACTTAACACGGGCGTTAAAGTTCGAACGAGAATTGCTGGCTCTGGCCAAAGACAAGTTCGAATTAATTTCACCACTTGAGTTTGTTGACCTAGAACGTCTGCAAGCAGATCGAAATCGGTGCGCTCATCCATCGCTCACCGCCGACGATCAAGCGTATACCCCTTCTGCTGAACTTGCCCGACTGCACATCCACTCCGCAGTAACGCATGTGTTGCAGCATCCTCCTGTCCAGGGGAAGTACGCCCTTGACCGACTGCTCCGAGAGATCGACTCTGACTACTTTCCTTCATCGGTCAAGGAAGCCAAGCTTGCATTCTCTTCGGGGCCACTCAGACGCCCGCGTGATTCGCTTGTCCGGAATCTGGTGCTCGTGCTCGCAAAGACACTTTTGAACGACAAACCTGAATGGAAACGTCGGACGCGAATATCGGCCGCGCTGCAGGCAACCCAACAGTTGCATCCAGACCAATACTCCAGAGCACTATCGGAAAAATTGTCGACCATGTTCCGCAATGTCGCGGACGCTCATCTCATAACGACGATCAAATTCCTGCAAGATGTCCCCGACACTTGGCAATTCCTTGGACCTGACGTTCGGCAGAGGCTACAAAACTATGTGACGAAGCTGCCAGGAGACGATCTGGACGAGGTGGATTTCCTACTAGGCTATGTGCATCTGCAGGCTCAGGCTCGTCACCGGGTACGTGTCGCCACCAAGAAAGAACTGAGCAATACGATGTTTTTTGATATGCCCAAAGAGGTTGCCGACAAATTCATCTCCCTGTATTTAGAGTCGAAGTCGTTCGATGACGCGAACGACTGGGCCAAGCAGATGCTTGTGTACACAGTCGACTTCACTGCTGACCACATTCGAACGCTTCTCACCAATGCAGCCAAGAACAGTCAAGTTTTGAACAGCTTTCAGATAGGGCCGCTTATAAGCAATCTCCGCTCCAAAAAGAAAATTCCGAACGATGAATTCGAGAAGCTTCTGACTGACAACGCGCTTGGAGAATATGTGCTCGTCGCGCACGAGCAAACCTAGTTTCTCCATCGATTGGACATCCTTGCGATCCATCCATAGCAGCCCGCAAAATGACCAAAGCCTATCCCGCGTCCAGATTATCGGCAACTTTGTCGCTCGGCCCCTAACCCCGAACCCTTTCGAGAATATGGGCAACGAAGCTTAGATCGACTTTGCGCACTTTGAAAGCCGTATTGGCGAAGCCAATACCAACTGGGACACATGCCGACGGACGGCGATGGGTGGAAAGGGCTGATGGCTGACCAAATTACTCGAAACAACCACTATGTGCCCCAATGGTATCAGCGCGGCTTTCTGGAGCCTGGGCAATCACAACTGAACTACCTCGACCTGTCGCCTCTTCAAAAGGTCTTGTCGAACGGTCGAACAGTGCTGATGAACTCACTGCACAAGTGGGGGCCAAAGAAGTGTTTTTTTGAGTATGACCTCTATTCGACGCACTTCGGAATAGAGGTGAATGACGACATAGAAAAATTTCTATTCGGTTTCATCGATGACAAGGGTTCCAACGCGGTGCGTGCCTTTGCCAGTGGTGATTTGTCGGCGGTCCATACCTCGTTTCAAGACTTCTTTGAGTACCTAGACGCCCAGAAGCTGAGAACCCCGAAGGGGCTCGACTGGATCAAGACACAATATTCGGCATTGGATCAATTGCAGCTCATGGTAGAAATGCAAGGTCTTCGGCTCATGCATTGCACGATGTGGATGGAGGGCGTACGGGAAATCGTTTCAGCCGAGAACTCTGATATCAAGTTCATCGTTACCGATCATCCCGTCACCATTTACAACGCAGCGAGTCCACCGATGTCGCCCGAATGTGCTTATCCTGAAGACCCGCCAGTCGAATGGCTGGGCACGCAGACCGTGTTTGCACTCGATGCGAATACCTGCCTGATTCTTACACACACGGAGTACGCGAAAAACCCAACGGCAGTGAACCTCGCCTCGCCGCGGACTTATGCCCGCTATCGTGGGCAAAGCCTCGCGCGAACGGATGCATTCATTCGAACTCGTAAGCTATTGCGGGACGAAGTCAACGCCATCAACTACCTGCTCAAGAGCCGTGCTCGTAAATACGTGGCGGCTTCCAGTGAAGACTGGTTGTATCCCGAGAGGATGTTCACTGGCTCATGGCAGGATCTCGCATCATTGCTGCGTCCACAGGACGAGCTCTGGCAATTCGGCGGAGAAATTTATGTTGGGTACGCCGACGGTTCAACACAATACCAGGATGCGTTTGGACGTACGTCGAAGGCTCATGAGTACCTACGCCGTAAGCACCAGAAAACTGCCCCGAACGCGAACGATCGGTGTGGCTGCGGAAGTGGTCGGAAGTTCAAGCATTGCTGTAGAAACGTAGCTCAAGCCGATCGACCAACTTGGGAGGTCTATAGCATTCGTGAGCGTAATCTCATGTTTTCTCGAGCTGTGCAGGAGACTTTAGGGCTGACGTCAGGTCAAACTTGGGACGACGTTCGTCGCGGACTCAGTGATCAACAGGTCAAGCGTATTCACGAGTTATTCGCGAGCCTTTGGCCAGAGGACACGGTCTTGACGGAACTCCTGCCAAGACCAAAGAACGGGGTGTTTAGGGCGCTCTATCTCGGCGCATGTGATCCCCGGACTGTCGTGACAAATGTGCTTGGGTGGCTTCCATACTTCGACGAAATCGTTCTCGCTCATCCCTTTCTCAACTCCTCACGTATCAGGCCAGAATTCAGCCCCATAAAGTCTCCCTCTAAGTACAAAGCGCAGACGCTCAAGAATGTGCTCCTCCTGTTGGTTATCGAACCCTTCATCGAAGCCGGTGTAGTGCATCTTATTCCTGATCCGGGGGACTTCGATGCAGGGTTCGGCATGTCCGTGCTCCAGATGGCAGAACGACGAACAGCGGGATGGACGCCAAGCCTAAAGAGCGCTGGTTTAATGAAAAATCTTGCCCAAGACGATCACCAACGTCTCATGCGGCAGCTACCGGAGCGATCTCTCCAAGCGTTGATATGCAAACACGCGCCTGAAGCCTCGGAAGCGGAGATCAATGCCATTATTGATCACATGAAGGCGCAAGTCTCGGCAGACCCTTACGCACTGCTGCAGCCCATTGAGCCGGGGGAGAGTAACGCGCAGTATCTTTTCATCAAAGGCTACGCCCTGGAGTCGGCCATGTATCTCGCGTCTCTGACTGGCTCATTCATTTACACGGATGCTGAAGCACACTGGCAACAGTTGCACATGAACACCTTGCCGCAAGGTCAAGAGCCAAACACCTGTTGGAATCCGGTGGCGGATCGTATGGCAACGATCAATTTCCCGATTGAAATGAATCTAAACAACCTCTTGCGGGATCTTAAAGCAGGACGGTTCGGAAGCGTTAGACAGGTACTAAGGCGGTTCGCCACAGCGGTTCAAGAAGCAGGTGTGGCACGACTTGCGGAAGAGATTTCGCTGCAACTCGAAAAGGCCGCTGTGAGTCTACAGCGCGAGTGTGCCAATGTGGAAGGCACATCTCAGCTGACTGGTCAGGTGAGTCTTTCCGTTCCTGGTGTGGGCTTCGAGCGAAACGAAGTACGACGCTTGCTTTTGACCTTCGGCAGGGTCAAGTCTGCTTGCCCCATACCTTTCGCCATGCTTATCAAATTCAAAGATTCAGAGGACAACTAATATACGCGGATAAAATTCTTAAAACGGCTCTACGCCTTGACTTAGATTGACCTCAACCATGAGATCTTATGGATATTCGCGCGCTGGTCGGTGGATTCGTAGTCGGTACCGCCACAGGCGCTATTGGCACCTACTTGGCCGACAAGTACACCGATATACGCCGACCGAGTTCTAATTTTCAACTGCTGCGAAACAGGGGTGGCGTCACCGGGGAGTATGAGCGCACCTTCGTCGGCATGACCGAAGTAGACTGCTCCTGGATATATTACTGGTGGCCCGTACACAGTTGCGGCGCAAATTACCCCAGCGGTTAACAGTGGCACACCGGCAATTCCTCAGCGGGCTGGTGCACGCAGAGCCGGACTGGTCGTTGCTGCAATGCCAATATGCTGCGCAATTACCCGCCCTGCGCTGGAAGCTCCACAATCTGGAGGCCTTTCGCAAACGGCGCCCAGAGGGCTTCGCGGCACAAGCCGACTCACTGGATGCCGGCCTGGACCTGACCTGACGACAGCAGCCTGATGGATTCAGATCGCTAAGAAGCGAGCCGGTTCAGTCTGGCGCCAATGGTGATCCAACGCACAGGCGAAAAAAAAGTGGTGAGTCCGCAGTTCCGTTTGTTGCGAGCCGAACGGATCAGGTTCGGATGTCATGGTGCTGTTCGGCGTCATGCCGCCAGCCAGAGGAAACTGCCATGCCCCATTCCGCTCTCCACCCTCACAACGTATCGGCCGATGCTTCGCAGTCCTTCACGCCTCCCACCATGCTGCCCGCCGTACCGGCCGCCTTGCTGCTCGACAAGCGCCTGATGCCGCTGGAACGCAATGCCTGGATGGTCTTGTATGCCAGCGCCGACGAAACCGGCAGGGCCGTCGGCATCAGCTACACGCAGTTGCGCCACTTCCTGGCTTGCGTACCGGACATCGAGCTGGCTTCGCGAGACGGTGGCCCGCACAATCACCGTGCTGCGTCTGACCAGGTGGATTCACACCGAGGCCCGTGCACGCAATCCGCTGACGGGCTTTTTGCCGACCAATCACTACGCGGTGCACGTGCAGCCGCTGTCCATTGGCGACGTGTGCCAGCGTGATTTGACGTGGCCAGACTTACTGGAGCAGGCGTTCGATCACGCGAGCCTTGCGGTGCGCCAGATCGCGCAGCACGTGTTGCAGGAACTGGTAGCCGAACCAGTCTTGCTTGCGCGGATGCCGGCCAGCGTGCAGGCGCGCGCCCGCGCGTTGCCGCCTCTGCCAGAGGACGACGGCCCGGGTAGCGGTACCGTGGGGAGCGACAAGCGGGAACCGACAACGGCTGAAGAAAGCGGTTCGGCTCGCGATGCCGCGGCGCCAGAGCCGAACGGAGTACGTATGTCGTATTTAAAAGAAAGTACGTACGTACCGCTTGAGGCAAAAAAACGTCAGCAGGCAACCCCAATCGCGAACCTGGCATTGCCCGCCCGGTTCGCCTCTTTGCGCCTCGATCAGCAGCGCGATGCGATGCGCAGGCTGCAAAGGCTGGACGGCAGCCAGCGGCAATCCGTGCTCGACGAATGGGCGGCGCGTTGTGGGCTGGGGCAAGTCCTGAATCCGGCCGCGTACCTGTTCGGCCTGATTCAGCGGGCATTGTCCGGGGAGTTCACGTTGTGGGCAGGCCGCAAGCCGGATCGTCCCGCCGCGACGGTGCCGGCCACTGCCACGTCGGCGGCCGCTTCGGCGCCGCCGCCTACGCCTGCGTCACGCGAAGTCGCCCAGCAGCATCTGGCGCAGCTTCGCGCGCTGGTGGGGTCAGGGCGGCCGGCGGTGAGGGTATCCGGGTTGCAGCCGATCCTGCGGCCTGCCTGACGGACACAGCTATACCACGTGCATAAGTGGCCACCAGCACGGCGGCGGCAGGGGCGATCGCCGAGGTCGCGCTGGCGACATGATGCTGCTGACTGCCTGACTGGGTCAGCCTTACAAATGCATAGGGCTGCGGCAACGTCCAGACATTCAAGGCCTGCGGCAACCCTGGCTGCCTACTGTGCCGGACCGTCACTACCTGCCGTAGTGACGGTCCGGCGAACTGCCGCAACAATCGGGGCAAGCGCAATACCGTATTTCGTGATGCACGCGTGACGATGGCCCGCCATACTGGCCTCGCAGTTACCTGCCGGCGGGTTTGAACACCGGCATCCTGGCGCGATTTCCTTGCGCCGCTGCGCCGTCACTGCGCCCGCCGTACCCATTCGGCATCCCCAAAGGCACCGGCTCCTGCAAGTGCCTGCCCGCAAGGGGGGAACCAACCCAGGCGCGTCCAGGCTCACGCACGCGCCGACCCGACTCTCGGGCAGAGCCCACGTTGTCTCCGGCCACTATCCACGCGCATCCGTACGCATCCCTTCTTGTCTTCCCCGGCCAGGTGCTTTTTCCTGCCGCCGCCGTCTTGTTCACCTTCTTAGGAGATTCATCCCAGCACATGCCTTGTCGTCCCGCTATTTCTCCGCCCGAGCCTTCTCCCAGGAAGCACGGCGGACGCCTCATGCAAGGCCCCCGGTGATCTGAGCACCACGCCCTTGGCCCTTCGGGGCATCCCGCACCACGTGGGTTGGCAATAACACTGACCCAGGAACGACTCGGAACCAACACCCCTCGATGATAGGACGACGGTATGGACGATTTGACCTACACCTTACGGCGGCTGTGCCAGCGCAACCGCGACGGTAGCCATGCCACCCAGGCCGACCGGCTGCGCCTGCTGGGGCTGGCCGCTCGCCAGTTGGGCGAGGCCGGCTTTCGGCAGATGCGCGCGGAGTCGCTCAAGGGCAAGCATGTCGATGCCTTATTCGACCGCTGGCAGGACGAAGGCTTGTCCGCGGGCACCATGAAAAACCGCGTAGCGGCCCTACGCTGGTGGGCGGAGAAGATCGGCAAGGCAGGCATCCTGCCGGCCGACAATGCCCAACTCGGCATCCCGGATCGGCAGTACGTGACGAACCGGGACAAGTCCCGCCGGCTTGGCGATGCCCTGACGCGGGTGACTGATCTCCACGTACGGGCAAGCCTGGCCTTGCAGGAAGCCTTCGGCCTGCGCCGCGAGGAATCCATCAAATTCCAGCCGGCCTATGCCGACCGGGGCGACCACATCGCGCTGAAGGGATCGTGGACCAAGGGCGGGAGGGAACGCATCGTGCCGATCACCACTGAAGCCCAGCGCCAAGCGCTGGATCAGGCGCACCGGCTGGCCGGCCAGGGTTCATTGATCCTGGCCCATAAGACCTACATCCAGCAGCGGAACATCTACGACGGCCAATGCAAAGCGGCGAGGCTGAGCCATATGCATGGCCTTCGCCATCAGTACGCTCAAACCAGGTATGAAGCACTTGCCGGCTGGAAGTCTCCCGCAGCAGGTGGGCCATCCACAAATACACTTACGGTTGAGCAACGCAAATTAGACTATCAAGTTCGCCAGTCAATCAGCCGTGAGCTGGGGCACGAGCGTCCTCAGATAACAGCCGTGTATTTGGGCCGGTAGATGAGACAGAGCGAATCCGAACAATTTACGTCCAGCGAAGCTGTCCCTGACAGCATAGTGCGTTAGTTTGGAATTCATCACCCCTGGGCTGTATGCATAGGAATGAGCCATGCATCCAAGCGACTCTTCTCCTCCAAAGGTCGGCGCGCTGGTGCCCGCCGGCAACGTTACTTTCGAACCTGACCTGTGGCATGCCTTGATCGACCGTGCGACCGTGCACAGCCATCGAGTGATTTCTCGAGGCAAGTATCAGACGGAATGTGCTGAAGCAATGGCGGAGGTCAATGCAGCGGCCGTTGAAGGGATAAACATCCTCAAGCGGATCAATTCAGATGTCATTACCTACGGATTTACCACTGCGTCGTTCTTCGAGGGAAGCTGTGGGACCAAGGCGTTGCGTCAGCGCATGGTCGATCAAAGCGCGTGTCCTGTAGTGCTACCCTCCCTGGCGATCTTGGACGCGCTGGAATCTCTTGGCGCGCGCCGGTTATCCGTGGTAACGCCGTATCCCGTTTGGAACACCGAGGTGCTAAGAGGCTTTCTGGAAGGCGCGGGCTTTGAAATCACGAACTTCGCAGGAGACGAACGGCCCGATCCACATACTTCCCCCTTGTGGAACCAGAGCCCGCGTTCAGCATTCGAACGCGTACTGGAAAACGCCCGCACAGACGCGGATGTAGTGCTATTACCGTGTACAGCATGGCGAACCTTTGAAATCGCCAAAGATTTACAGACACAGCTCGGTATACCTGTAGTCACAGCCAACCAGGCAACGAGCTGGTCTATATCCCGCACACTGCGACTCTCCGACCAGAATCCGTGGACCTAGCTCGCCGCACTGGGTTTGATCCCTACGAGCAATGGCTGATAGAAAGCATCGTCGATCCGCCTTACGCCGCTGAAACCTGCCTCACGCATCAATTTGCAGAGCCGTCCGGTCGATATCGCGTAGTACGTTGACCGCATCACGTGCGTCGTCACCTGCTTGGTGGCGGTCTCCTCTTCGATCACGAAGAAACTCAGGTCATAGTAGTTCCCATGGAAATCCCAGACCTGGAACAGCACATAACGCTTGCCATCCGCGATTCGAACACCGTAACGTTTAACCAGGTTGGCGCCTCGTTCTTCATTCTCGTAATCCCTAATGGTGATGATGCATCCGCCCCCTGGACGCAGGCCGTCTCGGAACTGCCGCAGCGCAAGCAGCAGATCATCGTCCGTCAGAAGATGGGGAATCGAGTTATCGCACGAAATGACGAGGTCGAACCCTGTTCCATGCGTGGCACATGCAGAGCGCATGTCGGCCACTACGAAGTGGATATCCAATCCTCGGCGTTTTGCCTCCTTCCCCGCACGCTCGATTTCCCTGCTGGAAATGTCGGACCCCGTGACCGTGTAGCCTCGTGCGGCCAGTGCAAGGGCTTGGGTTCCGATGCCGCAAGAGGCGTCCAGCACCGTCCGACATCCCGGCCATTGAGCCTGGATCACGCTGTCCAGTTGCTCGCCCTGCCGTTGGATGCTCTGATCCCAATCCGGAAAGATCAAGTGGTAGAACGGTGATAAATCATCGTAGAAGTCCATCGTTCTCCTACAAGAATGACCCCTGGGCTAAGACATTGCAACCAATAGTGCCAGAAGCGGACCATTCCTGAGAACTGTCCGTCACCGTCGACAAGACGGCAAACGGATGAAAAGGAATGGAAGGGGCGCCAAGGGGAATGGCCCTATCTATAAAACGCAAACGTTGCGAGCCAAGGCCACACCCATCTATCGCTCATCCCGTCCCGGCACCAACTCGCCGAGCCCTCACACTGAGACCACAAAGGCGCCTCGTTGCCAGCGGTGGGGCAAAAAGTGGGGCAAAACTCCAAAAAAGAAAAAAGGCCTACAGACCCAGATCTGTAAGCCCTTGATTTCATTGGTCGGGGCGGCGGGATTCGAACTCGCGACCCTCTGCTCCCAAAGCAGATGCGCTACCAGGCTGCGCTACGCCCCGACGGACCCGCATTGTACCTGATGCTCAACCCCTTCATGGCTCCGCCGGCCATTTCTTGAACGCGAACACCCAATAAGCCACGAGGTTCGCCACCGGGACCAGCAGCAGCAAGGCCCACCAGCCCGAATGGCCGGTGCGTTTCAGGACCTTGCCCGCGGGTACGCAAACGATGACCGCGTAAAGCAGGGCCACGACCACTTTCCAGATGATGTCCATGCATCTCCCCCCGTGGGTGCCGGCCTGCCGGGCCGGAATGGCCGGCGCGCCAGGGTAATATCTTTCCATGCGGGCCGGGCCGCGTCCATCCGTCAGATGGGCGCGGCGGCAGATCGGCCAAGGAGAGCTTCATGAACGAACAAGGGACCCTGGATCGCCTGGAACCGGGGATGGTGATTCCTTACGGCGGTAATCGGTATACGCGGGTGGACGCGGAACTGGCGCGCGTTTTCGAGGCGGGCGACCGCCTGTTGGTGGTGCAGGAAAGCGGGGCGCTGCTGCGGATTCCCGGGAAGGTGGACGAGGTCGTCCGTGCACGGGTGGGCGAAGCGCGCGCGGCTTTCGACGCGCTGGCGCAGGCGCGGCCGGGCGCGGTGGACCGGTTTTACGAGACGTTTGCCGACGCGCTGGAGCGCGACGAGGTCTGGCAGCAGGTGGTGGCGGCCAACGAGGAGGACGTGCGGCGCGCGCAGCAGCGCGGCCGTTCGACGACGCGGCTGCGGGTATCGGACAAGATGCGCGCCGCGATGGTCGAGGGGCTGCGTGTCTGGCCCGGTCTGGCGGCGCAGGACGACCGGGTGCTGGGCAGGGTGGACCATGGCGACTGGCAGGTCGATGTGCTGCGGGTGCCGCTGGGCGTGGTGGCTTTCGTGTTCGAGGGCCGGCCGAACGTGCTGGTGGACGCCTGCGGTGTGCTGGCCAGCGGCAATACGGCGGTGCTGCGGATAGGCAGCGATGCGCTGGGTACGGCCAGCGCGCTGTTGCGTTGCGCGCTGCGGCCGTCGCTGGAGGCGGCGGGGCTGCCGCAGGGCGCGGTCAGCCTGGTGGAGGTCGAGGACCGCGCCGCGGGCTGGGCGATGTTCAGCGACAACCGGCTGGCGCTGGCGGTGGCGCGCGGCTCGGGCACGGCGGTGATGCAGTTGAGCAGCGTGGCGCGCCAGGCCGGCGTGCCGGTCAGCGCGCACGGTACGGGCGGCGCCTGGCTGGTGGCGGATACCAGCGCGGACGGCGAGCGTTTCGAGCGCGCGGTGCGCCATTCGCTGGACCGCAAGGTCTGCAATACGCTGAATGTATGTTGCATCGTGCGGGAGCGTGTGGCGGACCTGATGCCCCGTTTCCTGCGCGCCATCGACGAGGCGGGGGCGGCCCTGAGCGGGGCGCCGCGCCTGCATGTCGCGCCTTCGGCCGAGTCCTTCGTGCCGGCGGAGCTGTTCCAGCGCCGCACGCTGGTCCGGCGCGCGGAAGGCGACGTGGACGAGCCCTATGCCAGCCCGTTGCCCGAAGCGCGGCTGGGGCAGGAGTGGGAGTGGGAAGAAACGCCGGAGCTGTCGCTGGTGGTGGTGGAGTCGGTGGACGAGGCGGTCGCCCTGTTCAACCGCTACAGCCCGCGCTTCGTGGCCAGCCTGATCGCCAGCGAGCCGCAGGCGCACCAGCGTTTCCGGCTGCGCATCGATGCGCCGTTCGTGGGCGATGGCTTTACGCGGTGGGTGGATGGCCAGTATGCGCTGGGCAAGCCGGAACTGGGGCTGTCGAACTGGGAACACGGCCGCCTGCTGGGCCGCGGGGGCGTCCTGACGGGCGCCGATCTGGCCGCCGTGCGGCTGGTGGCCACGACCGCGCAGGAGCAGCACCGCTAGCTCCCGCCGTGTCCAGCGCCGCCTATAGCGTAGGCAGCCGGGCGGCGGTATGCGCCGCCTCGGCGCGCAGCAGGGCCACCACTTCGCGTTGGCGCCTGCCCGACAGGCGTTCGGTGACGGCGGCGACGCTGAGCGCGGCCACGGGGCGTCCGGCGGCATCGACGACCGCCACGCCCACCGCGCTGACCCCGGGGATGATCATGTCGCCGTTATAGCCGTATCCCAGCCTGCGCGAGGTGTCGACCATGCGCCGCATGGCCGCCGCGCGCTCGGCCGAGAAGCGGGCCAGGTAGGAGGTGCTGGCCGCTGATGCCGCGGCCGCTTCGTCGGCGGGCAGGCGGGCGAGGATGGCGGCGCCGCCGGCCGAGACGCACAAGGGGCGGCGCGCGCCCACTTCCACGGTCAAGGCCTTGAGCGGATAGCCGCCCTCGCGGCGATCCACGCATACCGATTCGTGTCCGCTGCGGATGTTGAGAAAGGCCGTGTCGCCGGTATCGGCGGCCAGCCGGTCGAGCGAAGGCCCGCCCACGGCCCGCCAGTCGTGGCGGGGAGCGGCGGCGACGCCGAACTCGAACGCCAGCCTGCCCAGCGTGTAGTGCTGGGTGTGGGGCAGGCGGGCCGCCATTTCTTCGCGCATGAGCGCGGCCAGGATGCGGTGGACGGTGGCATGGTGCAGTTCGCAATAGTCGGCCAGTTCGGACAGCCTCCAGCCGGAGCGGCGGCTCGAGAGTGCCCGCAGGATGCGGAATGCGCGTTCGAGCAACTGGGTGCCGGGAACGGGAACGTCGCCCGGGCCGTGCCCGCCGGTGGCCGGCGGTAGCCATCGTTTGTTCATGATGTAAACATCCAGCCTCTGCGAATGTTCATGAAAGACCGCTGGAAATCCATAATCCTCATCATCGTATTGAACCTGTCACGAGGATTTTTTCGAATCATGAACACATTGTCGCAGAGCGGGCCGGTGTCCCGCGATACCGGCATGCAGGACGAGCGGGCCGACGTGGTGGTGCTGGGGGCCGGGGCGGCGGGCGTATGCGCCGCGTTGGCCGCCGCCCGGGGGGGCGCACGCACCGTCCTGGTCGACGCCGGGCCGATGCCGGGCGGCGAACTGCTGACCGGCATGGCGGTCGATGGCGCGTTGAACGCGCGGGGCGAGTGGATACTCGGCGGCGTCGGGCGCGCGCTGTTCGACGAGTGCGCGCGCCTGGGCGGCTACATCGGTCCGCTGAACGACTGGCGTCTGATCCACTACGTGTGCTTCGATCCCGAGGTGATGAAGCTCGCGGTGGCGCGGCTGCTGGCCCGGAGCGGCGTCGAACTGTGGCTGCAGAGCTTCATGACCGGCGTCGAGCAGGAGGCGGGCGAGGTGCGGGCGGTGCGTGTCCAGAACAAGCACGGCACCGTCCGGCTGCGGGCTCCCGTGTTCATCGACGCGTCGGGCGACGGCGACCTCGTCGCGCAGGCGGGCGGGACGTTCGACATCGGCGGGGAGGGCGGGGAGTTCCAGCCGCTGTCGCTGATGTTCCGCATGAGCGGCGTCGACACGCCGGCGCTGCTGCGCTTCGTGCGGGAGGCGCCGCGGCATTTCGCCCTGGGGGAGAGCGAGGCGATACGCGGCGGGAGAAGCGACGACGAAATTGCCCGGGCGTTGATCGAGCAGGCGCAGCCCACCGTGTTCATCAAGGGCGATGGTCCGCTGCTGGCGCAGGCCATCGACCAGCAGCGCATGTATCCGACCGCGCTGATCATGATCCAGCCGACCTCGGCCGCGCGGCGCGAAGTCTGCCTGAACACCACGCGCATCGCCAACGTCAATGCCTTGCACACCCGTGAATTGGGGCGGGCCCTGGATACGCTGACCGGGCAGATCGAAACATGCGTGCGTTTCATGCGCGACAGCGTGCCGGGTTTCGGCGATGCGGTTTTTTCAGGCATGGCGCCGCGCATCGGCATTCGCGAGACCCGCCGCCTGCACGGCGAAGCCACCCTGTCGCGGGAGGACGTGCTGCGGGCCCGCAAGCGCGAGGACGGCATAGGCAAGGGCAGCCATCATGTCGATATCCACCAGGACGGCACCGGCCAGATCCGGATTCCGGTGGACGGCGGCGGATCGTACGACATCCCGTGGGGCTGCCTGTTGCCTGTCGGCCTGCGCAACGTGGCGCTGGCCGGCCGCTGCGTCTCGGCGGATCGCGCCGCGCATGGCTCGGTGCGTGTCATGGGGCCCTGCATGGCCATGGGCGAAGCGGCGGGTACCGCCGCGGCGCTGGTCCTGGCGCAGGAGGCGCGCGCGTTCCGGTCCTTGCCGGTAGCGCGCCTGCGCGCCAGGCTGAAGGAAAACGGCGCCATTCTCGATGGCACGCATTGATCGACGCACGAACAGACCGGCGGACATGCCGGCGCGAGGGAGGAGTTCCGCATGAAGCAGACAATCGCATTCCGGTGGCGTCGCGGCCTGCTGGCCCTGGCCGCGAGCCTGGCCGCGCAGGCGGCGTGGAGCGCCGATTATCCGTCCGGCCCGATACGCATGATCGTTCCTTTCGGGGCGGGAGGATTGACGGACATCCTGGCGCGCCTGATCGCCGAGAAGCTCGGAGAACAGCAGGGCTGGACGGTGGTCGTGGAGAACCGGCCGGGCGCGGGCGGCAACATCGGCGCCGAGGCGGTGGCGCGCAGCGCGCCCGACGGGCAGACCCTGCTGATGGGATCGATCGGGACCAATGCCACCAATCCCTTCGTCTACAAGAACACCCGCTACGATCCGCAGAAGGATTTCGCCCCGGTCGCGATGGCCGGCGCCGGTACGCTGCTGCTGGTGGTCAATCCGCAACTGCCGGTGCATGACATGAAGGAGCTGATCGCCTATGCCAAGGCCAATCCCGGCAAGCTGTCCTACGCGACCGGCGGGCAGGGCGCGTCGCAGCACCTGGCCGGGGAGTTGCTGCAGGCCATGGCCGGCATCCGCCTCCAGCACGTGCCCTACAAGGGCATCGCGCCCGCCATGCCCGACCTGTTCAGCGGGCGGGTGGACATGACCTTCGACATGGCGACGGTGCTGCCCTATGTCCAGCAGGGCAAGCTGCGGCCGATCGCGGTGGCCAACGCCAAGCGCTCGGTCTCGCTGCCCGACGTGCCGACCATCGCCGAGGCCGGGGTGCCGGGCTATGCGGCCAGCGCCTGGTACGGCGTCTTCGCGCCGGCGCACACGTCCCCCGGAATCGTCCTGAAGCTGAACCAGGCCATCAACAAGATCGTGTCCTCGCCCGCGGTGCGGGATCGCCTGGTCACGCTGGGGGCCGAGCCCAATCCGATGTCGGTGGCCGAGTTCGGCGCTTTTACGAAGGCCGAGTCGGTCAAGTGGGAAAAAGTCTTGCGGCAGTTGAACCTGCAGCTCGACTAGGGCGTGGCCGCCGCAGGCTAGCCGCCAGCCACGCCCTGCGTATTGACGTACAACGCGTAGATGGATGTGCTGGCGGCCATGAACAGGCGGTTGCGGTGCCGTCCGCCGAAGCACAGGTTGGCGCAGCGTTCCGGCAGCGCGATGTGGCCGATCGCCTCGCCGTCCGGCGCGAATACGCGCACGCCGTCCAGTTCCTCGCTGCCCATGCCCCAGCCGCACCACAGGTTGCCGTCCACGTCCACGCGCAGGCCGTCGGGGGTGCCGGGACCGGCATCGATGGCGACGCGCCGGTTCGACAGCTTCCCGTCCGCCGCGACATCGAATGCCAGGATGCGGCGCGGCTTGGCGCGCGACTCCACCACGTACAGCACGGACTCGTCGGGCGAGAAGGCGAGGCCGTTGGGGCTGGCGATGTCGTCGGCCATCACCTCGGCCCGGCCGGTGTCCGGGTCGAGCCGATAGAGGTTGGCCGGCAGCTCCTGCTCGGCCGGGAGGCCCTGGTAGTAGCCTGCGATGCCAAAAGGCGGATCCGAGAACCAGACCGTGCCGTCGGATCTGACGACGACGTCGTTGGGGGAGTTGAGCGGCTTGCCGTCGTGGCGGTCCATCAGCACGGTGACGGCGCCGTCGTGCCCGGTGCGGATCACCCGGCGGCCGCTGTGCTCGCAGGTGACGAGGCGGCCCTGCCGGTCGCGGGTCATGCCGTTGGCATGGCCGGACGGCGAGCGGAAGACGCTGACCGCGCCGGTGATCTCGTCCCAGCGCATGACCCGGTCATTGGGGATGTCGCTCCAGAGCAGGTAGCGGCCGTCGCCGAACCAGACCGGGCCTTCGTTCCAGCGGCAGCCGGTGGCCAGGCGCTCGACCGCGGCCGAGGGCAGCCGGTATTGTTCGAACCGGGCGTCGAACGCGCGGACGGCGGGATCGGGATAGCGCTGCGATGCTTGCCACATGGTTGCTCCTGGCGGGGCGCGGGAACGCCCGGATCCCCCGATTGTCGATGATCGGGGCGCGGGCCGCCAGCCCGCCGGGGCGGTCCGCTAGGCGCGATGGCGGCGCCGGTCCAGCCACGCCGCCAGCTCGCCCACGATGCCGCGCCGGAAAGCCAGCACGCAGACGACGAAGATCAGGCCGGTCACGATGGTGACGGCATCCCCCAGGTTGCCGAACCAGCCGATGTCGGTCGTGTCCGCCAGCGCGGTGCCCCATTCGCCTATCTTGTTTTCGACCAGGACGATGATGAGCGCGCCCACCATGGGGCCGGTCAGGGTGCCCATGCCGCCCACCAGCGTCATGAGGATGACGAGGCCGGACATTTGCCAGACCACGTCGCTGAGCGTGGCCGAGATGAACACCACCGATTTCGTCGCGCCCGCCAGCCCGGTCAGCGCGGCGGACAGCACGAAGGCCAGCAGCTTGTAGCGGTTGACGTCGTAGCCCAGCGAGGTGGCGCGTGCCTCGTTATCGCGTATGGCTTTCAGGACCTGGCCGAAGGGCGATTGCACCGTGCGGTAGATCAGGAGGACGCCGAACAGGAAGATCGCCAGCACGACGTAGTACAGCGCCATGTCGTTGCCCAGGTCGATGTGGCCCAGCAGCGTGCCGCGCGGAATGGCCTGCAGTCCGTCCTCGCCGCCGGTGAAGGGGGCCTGAAGGTAGAAGAAATAGAGCATCTGCGCGATGGCCAGCGTGATCATCGCGAAATAGATGCCGCTGCGCCGGATGGCGAGCCCGCCCATGACCAGTCCGATCGCGGCGGCGACCGCCACGCCGAACAGGATGCCCAGTTCGGTGGGCAGTCCCCAGGTCTTGAGCGCGTAGCCGGTGGCATACGCCGCGCTGCCCAGGAAGGCGGCGTGCCCGAACGACAGCAGTCCGGTGTAGCCCAGCAGCAGGTTGAATGCGCAGGCGAAGAGGGCATAGCACATCAGCTTCATCGCGAAGATGGGATAGACGCCGAGGTAGGGCAGCACGCCCAGTCCCAGCGCGAGCGCCAGGCAGCCGGCGAGATGTCGGTTCATGTGGCTTTTCCAAACAGGCCGGCGGGCCGCGCGAGCAGCACGAGGGCCATCAGCACGAAGACGACGGTGTTCGACGCCTCGGGATAGAACACCTTGGTGAAGCCCTCGATCACGCCCAGGCCCAGCCCGGTCAGGATAGAGCCCATGATGGACCCCATGCCGCCGATGACCACCACCGCGAAGACGACGATGATCAGGTTCGAACCCATCAGCGGCGACACCTGCTGCACGGGCGCGGCCAGCACGCCGGCGAAGGCGGCCAGCGCGACGCCGAAAGCGTAGGTCAGCGTCACCATGAGCGGCACGTTGACGCCGAATGCTTCCACCAGGCGCGGGTTCTCGGTGCCGGCGCGCAGGTAGGCGCCCAGGCGCGTGCGCTCGATCACGTACCAGGTGGCCAGGCATACCGCCAGCGACGCCGCCACGACCCAGGCCCGGTAGTTGGGCAGGACCATGAAGCCCAGGTCGGTGGCGCCCTGCAGCAGGTCGGGCACGGGATAGGACTGCCCGGAGACCCCGTAGAAGCTGCGGAACAGCCCCTCTATCAGCAGTGTCAGGCCGAAGGTCAGCAGCAGGCCGTAGACGTGGTCGAGCTTGTACAGCCAGCGCAGCATCGTGCGTTCGATCACGATGCCCAGCACCGCGACCGCCAGCGGCGCCAGCACCAGCATCCACCAATAGCCCAGCCCCAGGTACTGCAAGCCCAGCCAGGCCAGGAAGGCGCCGACCATGTACAAGGCCCCGTGCGCGAAGTTGATGACGTTGAGCAGGCCGAAGATGATGGCCAGCCCGAGCGACAGCACCGCGTAGAAGGAGCCGTTGACGAGCCCGAGCAGCAACTGCCCGAGCATCGCCTGCAGCGGGACGCCAAAGATCGTCATGACTTCTTCAGCAACGGGCACTTGGACTCGGCGGGGGTGGTGTAGACCTTGTCGCCGGGCAGTTTCTGGGCCACCTTGTAGTAGTCCCAGGGGCCCTTGGATTCCTTGGGCGTCTTCACCTGGAACAGGTACATGTCGTAGATCATGCGTCCGTCCGCGCGCACGTAGCCGTCACGGGCGAACATGTCGTTGATCTTGTTCGACTTGAACCATTTCATGATGGTGTCGGGGTCGTCCGTGCCCGTGGTCTTGACCGCCTTCAGGTAGAAGGAAGCCGCCGAGTAGTCGGCCGCCTGCAGCGACGAGGGCTTGCGCTTGAGCTTCTGTTCGAACTTGGCGGCCCAGGCGCGCGACTCGTTGCTCTGGTCCCAGTACCAGCCGTCGGTCAGGTAGAGTCCTTGCGTGGCGTTCAGCCCCAGCGTGTGGATGTCGTTGATGAATACCAGCAGGCCGGCGATCTTCATGGTCTTGGTGACGCCGAACTCCGCCGCTGCCTTGGTGGCGTTGATGAAGTCGCCGCCGGCGTTCGCCATGCCCAGGATCTGCGCCTTGGAGGCCTGGGCCTGCAGCATGAAGGACGAGAAATCCGAGGCCGCGAGGGGGTGGCGGATCGACCCCACCACCGTGCCGCCGGCCGCCTTGACGACCGCGCTGGTGTCGGCTTCCAGCGAGTGGCCGAAGGCGTAGTCGGCGGTCAGGAAGAACCAGCTCTTGCCGCCCTGGGCCACCACGGCCGACCCGGTGCCCCGCGCCAGCGCGACGGTGTCATAGGCGTAGTGGACGATGTAGGGCGAGCAGTCTTCGTTGGTCAGGCGCGACGAGCCCGCGCCGATGACGATGTAGGGAATCTTTTTTTCGGTGGCCACCGTGGCCATCGCCAGCGCGGTGGAGGAGTTGGTGCCGCCTATCAGGAGATCCAGTCCCTGCTGGTCTATCCATTCGCGGGCGCGGGCCGACGCGATGTCGGGTTTGTTCTGGTGGTCGGCGTACAGGACCTCGATCTTCTTGCCGTTGATCTGGCCGCCGGCGTCGGCAACGGCCATGCGTATGGCCTCGGCCCCCGCCGGGCCGTCGATGTCGGCATAGACGCTCGATCCGTCTGTGATGAAGCCTATCTTGATGACATCGCCGGAAATCTTCGGCGCCTGCGCCAGCGTCGGCGCGGTGGATCCCAGGACCAGGCCGGCCGCGATGGCCGCTACTAGGGCTTGCTTCTTCATGCGCGTCTCCTAAGAGGTACTCCTCATACGCCAAGCAGCTCGTGCAGGGTGTCCTGCTTGGCGGCCAGATCCGACGATGCGAAGGCTTCGATCACGCGGCCGTGCTCCATCACATAGAAGCGGTCGGCCAGCGGCGCGGCGAAGCGGAAGTTCTGTTCCACCATGACGATGGTGTAGTTCCGGGCTTTCAGGGCGAGGATCATGCGCGCGAGGGCCTGTACGATGACCGGCGCCAGCCCCTCGGAGATCTCGTCCAGCAGCAGGAGGTCGGCGCCTGTGCGCAGTATCCGCGCCACCGCCAGCATTTGCTGCTCGCCACCGGACAGCCGGGTGCCGGGGGAATGCCGGCGCTCGCGCAGGTTGGGGAACATCTCGTAGATTTCCTCGACCGACATGGCCCGCTCGCCGGTGCCGCGCAGGGGCGGGGGCAGCATCAGGTTTTCTTCGCAGGACAACGAGGCGAAGATGCCGCGTTCCTCGGGGCAATAGCCCACCCCCAGGTGGGCGATGCGGTGGGTGGGCATGGAGATGGATTCCACGCCGCCTATGCGCACGGATCCCCGGCGCGCGCCGGTCAGCCCCAGGATGGCGCGCAGCGTGGTCGTGCGGCCCGCGCCGTTGCGGCCCAGCAGCGTGACGATCTCGCCGCGTGCTACGTCCAGGTCCACGCCGTGCAGGATATGCGATTCACCGTACCAGGCATGCAGGTTCCGGATTTCCAGGGCCGGAGCATGGCTCATGCATGGGCTCCCTGGAGTTCGCCTTCCACCGTGCCCATGTAGGCCTGCATCACCTCCGGGTTGCGCGACACGGCTTCGTAGGGGCCTTCGGCCAGTACCATCCCGCGCGCAAGGACCGTGATGGTGCTGGCGATGGAAGACACGACCTTCATGTTGTGCTCCACCATCAGGATGGTCCGGCCGGCGCTGACTTTCCTGATCAATTGCGTGACGCGGTCCACGTCCTCGTGGCCCATGCCTTGCGTGGGTTCGTCCAGCAGCATCAGCTCCGGCTCCATGGCGAGGGTCGTGGCGATTTCCAGGGAGCGCTTGCGTCCGTAGGGCAGTTCCACGGCCGGCGTGCCGGCGAACTCGGCCAGTCCCACTTCGTCCAGCAGTTCCATGGCACGCGGATTCAGGCGGTCCAGCAGCGAGACGCTGCGCCAGAACCGGAAGGTGCCGCCTTCGCGCCGCTGCAACCCGATGCGGACGTTTTCCAGCGCGGTCAGGTGCGGGAAGATGGCGGAGATCTGGAACGACCGGATGATGCCGCGCCGGGCGACCTGGGCCGGTGCCTCGCCGGTGATGTCGGTGCCGTTGAAAAAAATACGCCCGGAGGTGGGCGTCAGGAATTTCGTGAGCAGGTTGAAGCAGGTGGTCTTGCCGGCGCCGTTGGGACCGATGAGGGCATGGATGCTGCCGCGCGCGACGCGCAGGTTCACATCCTTGACTGCGTCGAATCCCTTGAAGGCCTTGCCGAGGTCCCGGGTTTCGAGGATGAGGTCACTCATGGTTTCCCGTATCAGGCTATGCCGCATGCGCCTGGTGCATTGTGTCGCAAATCCTTCTCTTGGGGGCCTAGGTGTTTGCCCGGAACAAATGGACGGGCGGCCGACAGCAAGGTGGTAAACTTCCGCGCTTCGGGGCGGCGGTAGCTCAATTGGATAGAGCACAGGCCTTCTAAGCCTGGGGTTACGGGTTCGATTCCTGTCCGCCGCGCCAGCCCTTCGTTTCCGTCGTCTGCAGCGGCGCGTCTTGTTTCTCTCCCCCGTTTTCTCTTCCTGTCGTTTCGACCCTCGAACCAGCGAGTAATAGCCCCAAGAGCCATCCGGGATGGAGACGGGTACGCTAGGTCCGCCCGGTGGTTGAACTTTCTCTACCGTGGCGTTGCCTCATGGGCGTATCGTCTGCAGGAGACTTCTATGTCAGAAGGCGCAGGAGAGCATTACAAGGGTTATTACATCCACACCGTGGCCCGTCCGGTCAACCATCCCAAGGGGGGCATGACATCCCTGTTCGAGGGAACCGCCACGGTATCGCTGGATCCGGGCTCGCAGTACCGGCCCATTCCCTCGGACCAGCACCTGGGCGAGGATCAGGTGTTCGGCACCGAGTTCGAAGCCCACCGCTATGCCGAGAAAGCCGCCCGGCGCTACATCGACAAGCTCGACAAAGGAAAGTAGCGCTCCGGTCGGACGCGTCACGCCCCATTTCTCTTGAAACGGCTGGCCAGGACTGGTGCCCTGGCCAGCCCGGACGCGTTGCCTGGACGTCTGCCCGGGCTACTGGCCGGACTTCTGTTGCTGGCCGGGCTTCTGCTGCTCGCCGGTCTGCGGCCGCTGTTGTTGCTGTTGCTGTTGCTGTTGCTGGCCTTGTCCGCGCTGGCCTGGCTGCATGTCGGGACGCGGCGAGGTCGTTCCTTTCTGTCCAGGTTGATTGCCCGCTTGCTGCGGGCTCTGCTGCGGGTTCTGGGGGTGCTGGCCGGCCTGGGCGGGATGGCCGGAGGAAGGTTGCTTCGGTTGATTCATGAGCCTGCTCCTTGATTATGAATGCGGGGTAAGGGCTGAAAAGCCCGCCGGCGATGAGTGCGACGCGCCGCTTTCATTTATCCGCAATTCCTGTTCCGCGCCCATCGAATCTCGACGGCATTATTGGAGAGGCCCGTGCATGTAATTATTGGATGGCGGGCTTGTAAATTTTTCTCGGCCGCAAATGCATGGGGACATTTTTCCCGTAGGTATTTTCCTTATGCGGGAAAACGATAGGATTGTGGGATTGATTTCATGAATTCTACGCGTTAACCCTGTCAAAATTGGTTGTGTTTGTCCACTTTGTTGCCGATGCGCCGCGCTATTTCTAGGAGTCCGGCGCGAAGGGGGGCATATCCCGCCATTTATGCCGGGGATATACGGGTAAAGAAAAATTCATATAGACGCCCGTTCTCCGCAATATGGTTGTATCCGAAGGAAACGAAAACGAGTTGACTCGCAGGGCGATGCGCCGCATAGTCATTTTCGAGGTGTCAGGCTAGGGTTCTACTCGGTTGGGTCGGCAAGTCGGCTTTCCATTTGGGCACGTCCCGTTCTTGATTCCGGTTAAGTGATTATCGCGGTACGCACATATTCAAAGAAGGAAATGCATCATGGCCACAGGCATCGTTAAATGGTTCAACGACGACAAGGGGTACGGATTCATCATGCCGGATGATGGGGGGAAGGATTTGTTCGCGCACTTCTCGGAAATCCAGGCTGACGGCCGCAAGACGCTGTACGAAAACCAGAAGGTGAGCTTCGAGGCCGTGCAGGGTCCGAAGGGCCCGCAGGCGTCCAAGATCCGCATCCTGTAGCCGATCCTCGTCCCCGCCTGGCAAAACGCCCCTGCACTGCAGGGGCGTTTTGTTTTTGGCCGTTTGCTAGCGGTTCGCCAGCGATGCGGACAGGCAATAAAAAATCCCCTGAAGCCGGCTTGGCCTGGGGATCGGTGCGGCGTCTTGGGCGGCGCCATGCCTGATGCGGGGTGGGGTGGCTGATGGGACTCGAACCCACGACAACCGGAATCACAATCCGGGACTCTACCAACTGAGCTACAGCCACCACTCGAAACGCCGCGCTTCACCAATGGCTTGGTGAAGCGAGACCGCTATTCTAGCGAATTTCTGGCGATTACGCGAATCGATCCCGCTGCTAGCGTTCCAGCCTGACCTCGAAGTAGGCCGAGTCGGTTTCGCCCAGCGCCGCGAAGCCTTCCTGGGCCGCCTTGGTGGCGGCGCGCTGCCAGCGCAGCGCCAGGGATCTGTCCTCGTCCGAAATCTCGTCCAGGGATTCTTCCGCCCAGTTCCAGGCTTTGTAGGCGGCGGCGAGTCCTTCGCTGCCGCCCAGCGCTTTTTCGAGCGTGCGCGCATAGCGGCGTTCGGCCTGGAGCCGGAGTTCCTCGGGCAGGTGGGGGTAGTCTTGCAGCGTGACGGTATACATGGTTGTGGGCACACGTTACTGTATGTATGTACAGTATCCGACGAACATCATGACAAAATCAAGAGGTTCGTTCGTGCGCGCGTGCGTGGGACGAGCCGTTTCGCCCGGCGGTGTCCGGCAAAGCGCCCCGGCCGCACGTGGCCGGGGCGAAGGATCACGAGCTTCCGGGGCTCGCCCGTACCGGTCCCTCGTGGGAAATGTCCTGTGCCTGGACCTGCGCCGCCGCCGCGCGGCGCCGCCGGTGGGCGTGGCTCAAGGCTCCCGCGGCCCGGGCTTCCGCGGAATCGAACTCGTGCGCGTTGCCGGACTGGTGGGCGGCGCGGCCCCCCTCGGCGGAAATGGCGCGCTGTTTCTGTGGATCCATGGCGGCAAAGCCCCGGGGGCGTTTCTGGCTCGTAAGCATAGGCATGAGGTCCTCCAAGATCAGGAATGGTTCGGCTGACGAGCCAGCCGGGTCGCAAGCGCCGTGCCAGCCCGGTCGGGCTGTGGCGGGGTGCCCGCGGCCGGGCCGGGGCCATTCCGGGCCCGGAGGGCGCGGGCAGGATTTACACGCGGTCCTGGAGATTCATGCATGCCGCCGGACGGACAGCGCCTGTGCCGGCGCGCGCCCGCGGCGGTGTCGGCTTCAGTGCTGCCCGGTCGTGTCGGACCCGGCTTCTTCGGTCTGGCACAGGGTGGCGATGACGTTCTGCCAGCCTTTCTTGAACGAGGGGTGGGCCTCGTTCAGGGTGGGTTCCACCTGCTGCGCGATGGCCTGCATCACCTGGCGCAGCTGTTCTGCGTTCGGGTGGGCCGAAATCAGCATGCTCACGACGTTCTGCAAGGCGGTGAGTTGTCCCTTCAGGAATTCGGGGTCGGTCACGTTGGCTCCTTCAACGGCTTGTTCTGGGGAATTTGCACGGCTCGGATCGAGTCCAACCGGCATGTTAACGGTTCCCCGTCCGGGGTGTTTCAACAAGGGTTTACGCCAACCTCGGGATAGGTAGATATCCCAGTATGGTGGCGCTGACATCAAGGCCCGGTTGGTCTACGATGGGCGCACGCTGGAGGGCCGTATTCATGGCAACAATGGTGATTGATCGTAAGAAGCTGGTGTGTTTTGTCGTAGCGGCCACTGACCCGGCCGGCGAACCGCGTTGGTGCGCGCTCAACGAAGATCGCGAGTGGCTGACCAACCTGGGCGCCGAACCCGCGGCCGCGGCCGAGAAGGCCGGCGTCTATTGCTGTAACCCCAGCCCCGATGTGCGGCGTGCCGCCGCCGAAGCCCTGGGGGTCGACCCAGGCGCGGAACTCGTCGTCCACCGATTATTCCAATCGTCGGACAGCGATGAGTGCGCCGAGGTCATCGCCCGCAAGGTCGCGCGACTGCACTAGCCGCATAGGCATGCCGGCTGGCCGCCTGGGTACGGGCGGCGGCCGTCCGGCCCGCGCCTCGATGCGTGCCGATTGGCCGTGCGTCTGGCCGGCCTTCGCGCACGGGGTGGATCCGTGCGTGGTGCCGATATTGCGCCGGCCGGCATTTCAGCTCGAGCGGCTTGGCGCTCCGGTCAGCACGCACTCGGCCACCGTGGGGGTGTCCCCCTCCAGCATGGCGCGCCCGCATTCCAGGTAGACCTTGAAGCCGCGCGGCAGCGTGTCCAGTGCCGCCTGTTCCGGGCATCTGCGCGCGCCGTCGCAGGCCGGGTCGGACTTGAGCCAGACCCGGACCGGATGCGCCGGATCCGCCGCTTTCAGATCGAGCCGCAGTTCACCGGTGTCCAGGGCATGGATCTTCTGCAGCCGTCCCGTGACGATGAAGGGCGCTTTCCGGTACTTTTCGAGCGCGCGTGGATCCCGGGCGGTGAAGTCGGCGTAGACCAGCTCCGCGTCGTAGCGGGGCGGTCCGTCGGCCGCCGCCGGCGTGGCGGGAGGAGGGGGATCCGGAGGGGACTTGGTGCAGGCGAGCAGGGAGACCAGCGCAAGGACGAGGAGCGGCAAGCGGCGATACATGAAGTGTCCTGAGGACGGGAAACGGGGCGTTTCCCGGAAGGCGCGCGTCCGCGTCGGAGGCGGCCTAGGGGGTAGTGTAAACGGTGGCGCGCGCCGGCGGCTTGCCGGAGGGGCTGGCCAATGGCGCGCCAGCGGACGTGCCGTTGGCGCGGGCGCGGCCGGCGGGCAGCATGGGCGCGACCTCGGGCCGGACTTCCGTCAGGCTGTTCTGCAGCATGTAGTCGTTCATTTCCTTCCAGCCGGTGAAGATGGCGGCCTTGGACATGTGCGGATTGAACGTATAGCAGTCTTCCAGCGCGCGGCCGGCCTGGCGGCAGGCGCTGCCTATGGCCCGCCCTTCGGAGTCCTTCCTGGCTTCGATCTGCGAGATGGGCTGCAGCCCCAGGTAGTCGCAGCCGGCCGCCGCCAGCAGCACGCACGCGGCCAGCAGCCGGCCCCCTGCGCGCAGCGCGAGGCGGACGGACGGGATGGCGGAAGGGCGGGGGAGGAAGGTTCGCGGACTCATGCACCGTTTATCGGATGCCGGACCGCCGAACTGTAGGGCGAACTCAATTTGCCCGCCGCGATGCCGATAAACGGGACATGACCGGCCATCTACCCTCCCATCTCCCCCCGGACGGCACGCCAGGCGACCTGACCGCCGAGGACCTGGATGCCCTGGCCCGCTCGCCCCTGTTCGCCGGCTGCACGGCCGGGCAACGCGACCTGGTCCGGGGGTTCGCCTTCGCCACCCACCTGGCGCACGGCGCGATCCTGCTGCAGCCGGGCGAGCCCAATCACCACGTCTACGTGCTGGTCGAAGGCCAGTTGGCAGCCTTCCTCGATGCCGAGCAGCAAAAGCGCGTGGCGCGTTTCGTGCCCGGCGACGGGCTGGGCGAGCACGCGCTGGTCGGGCCCGAGGGCGGGACCGTCTACGTGGCCGCGCAATGGCCCGCCCGGCTGGTCGCGCTGGAGGCCAGGCGGCTGCGTACCGTGATGGAAGCCGTGCCGCGCATCGCACTGAACGCGCTGGACATGCTGACCGCCCGGTTGAGGGCCGCCAACCTGCGCCACGACCCGCGGGAGACTACCGCCGGTATCGGTTTCATGGCCAGTCACGATGCCGTCACGGGGCTCTACAACCGCCGGTGGATGGCCACGGCCTATCCCGCCGAGCTGGCGCGCGCCGCGCACGACGGCGAACCCCTGTGCCTGGCGCTGATCGACGTCGACCGTTTCGATCGCCTGAATCAGGCGTTGGGCCGTGTTGCCGGCGATGCTATCCTGCGCCAGTTGGCCGATCTGACAAGGAATCTGCTGCCTTCGCTCGACATGCTGGCGCGGGCGGCCGGCGACCGCTTCGCCGTGCTCGTGCCGGCGTCGCTGTCCGAGACGCTCGCCATGTGCGAGCGCCTGCGCGCGAATGTCGGCGGGCGCCAGTTCGCGCTGCGGGGCAGCCTGGGCACGCAGATCACCTTGTCTATCGGCGTAGCCCCGGCGCAGGGGGATTTCGAGGCGACGCTCGCCAGGGCACAGGCGGCGCTGGCGCGCGCCAAGGAACGAGGCTGCAACACGGTCGAACCTCCGCCGGGCTGAATGGTTTTCTTCCGCAACCTCCGTGCCCCCAAGGAGCGCACCATGGATAGCCCGGGTACCGAATTCGACAGCCTCTTGCCGGCCCTGAGCCTGGACCGGCGCGGTTTCCTCACCACCACGCTGGCCGGCGGCTTCACGCTCGCCGCGGGGCCGGTCATGGCCCAGACGGTGGTCCGCACCGACACGGCCGGCCTGGTCGCGGGCGAGGTCAGGATACCCGTGCGCGACGGCGAGATTCCTGCCTACCGGGCGGTGCCGGCCGGCCGGAAGGATGCGCCGGTGGTGCTCGTGGTGCAGGAAATCTTCGGCGTGCATGAATACATCCGCGACGTCTGCCGCCGCTGGGCCAAGGCCGGCTATCTGGCGGTCGCGCCAGAGTTGTACGCGCGCCAGGGTGATCCGTCCAAGTACACCGAGATCGCCCGGCTGTCCGCGGAAGTCGTCGCCAAGGTACCCGACGACCAGGTCCTGGCCGATCTCGACGCCACCGCGCGCTGGGCCGCCGCGAACGGCGGCAGCCGCTCCCGGCTGGGGGTCACCGGCTTTTGCTGGGGGGGCCGCATCGTCTGGCTGTACGCGGCCCACAACCCCGCGGTGAAGGCTGGCGTGGCCTGGTACGGGAAGCTGGTCGGCAATCCCACGGCCCTGCAGCCGCTCAATCCCGTTGATGTCGCCGCGCAGGTGAAGGCCCCGGTGCTCGGTCTTTATGGCGGGCAGGATGGCGGCATTCCGCTGACGTCCATCAATGCCATGAAGGATGCCCTGGCCAAGGGCGGCCCGGCCGCCCGCGATTCGAGCTTCGTGCTGTTCCGCGATGCGCCTCACGGCTTCCACGCCGACTATCGGCCGAGCTATCGCGAGGCCGATGCGAAGGAAGGCTGGCGGCTGGCCCGGGATTGGTTCGCGCGGCACCTGTGAGCGCGCTACCCCCGGCATCCCGGCCGCAGGCGGGCCATCCGCCGCTGTGGCTGGTCCTGGACGCCTGTGTGTTGATGTCCAGCATCCTGCGGCCGCTGTTCCTCGATCTTGCCCAGTCCGGATGGTTCCGGCCGGTCTGGAGCGAGCGTATCGGACTTGAGTGGCGACGGAACGCGGCCCGTATCTGGGAGGTCGCGCCGGAGGTGCTGGACGAGGAATGGGCGGCCATGGGCCTTCGCTTTCCCGAGGCGAATGCCGGCGATGTCTCGGCCTACGAGGTCGGCCTGCACTATAGCGATCCCAAGGACCGCCACGTGGTCGCCGCGGGGCTGGCCAGCCGTGCCCGGAACGCATCGGCCGTGCGTCCGGAGGTATGTGTGCTGACCTGGAATCTGAAGGACTTCAACCGCTCGGAGCTGCGCCGCCTGGACGTGTCCGTCAGGGATCCGGACCGGCAGCTGGCGGCGTGGGCCGACGCGGACCGGCCAGGCCTCCTGGCCGCGCTACGGCGTCTGCCGGACTATGCCCGGGTCCTGGGGCGCGACGAATCATCGGCCGCCATCCTCAAGCGCGAACGCCTGTTCCGCACGGCACGCTTGCTGGCCGGCGACCTCGATTCGTAAAAAACCACGGAAGTTACGTATACTTCTGTTTCTGCAACTGAGTTTCACGAGCATCCCGTGACCTTACCCTACATCCTGCTCGCCACGCTGGCGAGCGGAGTCCTGTCGGTGGCCGTCGCCGGCTGGCTGGCCTTCCGGTATTTCGCCCGCTTCCTTCACCAGATGATCAGCTTTTCGGTCGGCGTGATGCTGTCGGTGGCGCTGCTTCACACGTTGCCCGAGGCGTTCGACTCCGAGGCCGACACGCGTGTGCTGTTCGCGCTGTTGCTGGCGGGCCTGCTGGGGTTCTTCATGCTGGAGAAGCTGGCGGTCCTGCGCCACAACCACCACCACGAGCACGACGGGCACGGGCATCCGCCCGGCCATGATGCCCACGAGGCGGGGCGGGGCGGGATGGCCGTGCTGGTGGGGGACGGGTTGCACAATTTCTGCGACGGCATCGTCATCGCCGCTGCCTTCCTGGCCGATCCCATGCTGGGGCTGCTGACCACGCTGACCATCGCCGCGCACGAGATTCCTCAGGAGCTGGGCGATTTCATCGTGTTGGTCAACGCCGGCTTCACCCGCAGGAAGGCGCTGTTGTTCAACGTGCTGTCGAGCATGATGGCCATCGTCGGCGGCCTGGTGGGCTACTACCTGCTGGCCGGTTCCCGGCAATGGGTGCCTTATGTGTTGACCCTGGCGGCCAGCAGCTTCATCTACATCGCGGTGGCGGACCTGATGCCGCAGATGCAGCGCCGCACCACGGTGCGCGAGAGCCTGCCGCAGTTCGTGCTGATCGTCGCGGGGGTGCTGGCGATCTTTGCCGTCAACTCCGTGTTTCACCGCCATGCCCATGGGCTGGCCGCCCGGCAGGCCGCCCCGGCGGTCACCGCGGCCGACCCCGGCGCCGCGCCGCCGCCGTCTGCGCCCTGAGTCCTTATTCCCGCGTGCCCGCGGCTTCCGGGGCGCCGCCTAAGGCCGGATCGGAAGCGGGGGCGTCGAGCACGCCCGGCGAAGCATAGGCGGCCGAGGCCACCAGGTGGCTGTTGATGCGGCGCAGATCGCGCAGTACGTCCAGGTGCAGGGCGCTGGTTTCCGTCGTGTCGATCCGGCCGCTGCGCAGGCGTTCGAAATGGGTTTGCGTGGCCTGGCCCTCCATGGTCCGGAAGGTTTCCTTTTCGGCCGCGAGCAGCCGTGCCGCGCGCGCATCGGCCGTCACGAACAGCGAGGCGGCCAGGCGCAGGTTGGCCTCCAGCCGGCCATGCATGTCATCGAGTTCGCGCCGCCCTTCGGGCGAGAAGGCGAGACCACGCTTGGTCAGCTTGCTGATGTCGTTCAGCAGGTTCTTGTCGACGACGTCGCCGGCGTGTTCCAGGTTGGTGATGAAGGTCAGGATCTCGCTGGAACGGCGCCTGTCCTCCCGGGTCAGTTCGTCGGCGTCCAGGCCCGCGACGTAGGTCTTGATCGCACCGTTCAGGCGATCGAGCACGTCGTCCAGGCGGCGTGCCTCGGCGATGCGCTTGCGGTCGCCGCTGGCGAGCGCCTGGCGCGAGTGATGCAGCATGGCTTGCAGGGTGTCCGCCATGCGCAGCGATTCGCGCGCCGCGTTGCCGAGCGCGACCACGGGCAGGTCGCGCGCGGCGCTGTCCAGGTACAGGGGCTGTCCCGGATCGGCGGCGGGGTTGGCCGGCAGCCAGCGGCGCAGCAGCGCGGCGTAGGGGGTCAGCAGCGGCAGGAAGAGCACCGCCAGCACCAGGTTGAAGGCCGTGTGGAAGTTGGCCACTGCGCGGGCGTTGTCTCCCGCCAACTGGGTCATCCAGGGATGGATGTGGTGCAGCAAGGCCAGTCCGATCAGGACGCCCACCACGCGGTTGAGCAGGTTGCCAACGGGCAGCCGGCGGGCCTGGGGGTCGTCCTTGGCGGAGCCTTCCAGCAGCGGGTTGATCGCCGTCCCCAGGTTCGCGCCCAGGACCAGCGCGAAGGCGACGCTGACGGGCAGCAGCCCCTGGGCGGAGAACGACATGACCAGGACGATGATCGCCACGCTGGAGTGCGCGGCCCAGGCCAGTACCGCGGCCAGCAGGATCGCCAGTCCGGGCTGGCCGGACAGCGCCTCCAGCGCCGAACGCAAGGCAGGCAGGTCGCGATAGGGTTCGAGTTGCGCGAGCAGCAGGTGCAGGGATAGCAGCAGGAGGCCCAGGCCGATGAAGACCCGCCCCAGATCGCGCACGTGCGTGGCATTGCCGCGGCGGAACATGACCACGCCGACCAGCACCAGGATGGGCGCGATGCGGGCGATGTCGAACGACAGCACCTGGACGATGAGCGTGGTGCCGACGTTGGCGCCCAGCATGGCGGCCAGCGCGGGCACCAGGCCCACCAGGCCGTTGGCGGCGAAGCCCGCCACGATCAGGCCGGTGGCCGTGCTGCTTTGCAGGATGGCCGTCACGCCCAGGCCGGCGAAGAAGGCGTACACGCGGTTGCCCAGCGCCACGCCCAGCACGGTGCGCAGGCGCGGACCGAAGGCACGCTGGATGCCGGTCTGCACCATGTGCACGCCCCACAGCAACAGGGCCACGAAGCCGGCGACATCCAAGAGCGTGAGATAGGCGTTCATGGCGGTCAGCGGCCGTCCGCGGGCCGGTGCACGTCGTGGGTGACGAATGGATGGTCGGCGCCGGGTACTTCGAGCCAGGAGGGATGTTCAAGTGTCCGGCGTATGTCGGCCAGGCCTCCGCGCCAGCGCTCTTCCATCCCCAGCCGGCCGAACTGGAAGTCCTTGAAGGGAGCCTCGCATTTTTCGCCGCGGTAGATCAGGTGGAGCACGTTGATGCGCCGGTCGCTGGCAAGTTCGCGCGCCCGCTTCATCCAGGGTTCGCGGCCGTGCCCGGCCGGCATGTGCTTGAGCAGTTCCCGCAGCAGGCCGCGGTATTCCTGTACCTCGCGCATGTAGTCGGTCACCAGGCGAGTGCGGCTGGAATACTGGATATCCTTCTGGCGGATGGGCACTTCGCTCAGGTTGCCGGGCAACTGGCCGTGCGCGCTCCAGAGGTCGACCTGGAAGACCAGCGAATAGCGGCGCGGACTCGATTGCAGGATCTGGTAGAGCGGCGTGTTCGAGACGACGCCGCCGTCCCAGTAGTATTCGCCGTCGATCTCGACCGGCGCGAAGCCGGGGGGCAGGGCGGCCGAGGCCATGATGTGGTCGGCCGTCAGCGTCCGGGTCGTGTTGTCGAAATAGGCGAAGTTGCCGGTGCGGACGTTGACGGCGCCCACCGAGATGCGGGTCCCGCCGTTGTTGAGCCGGTCGAAGTCGACGAATTCCTCCAGCGTGCGCTTGAGCGGGGTGCTGTCGTAGACGCTGGCGGTGTTCGGGTCGTGCTGCGTGGGCCAGGACGGCACCAGCCTGGGCACGAAAAAACCGTTCTGGCCTTCCAGCACGGCGCGCCAGGCTTCCCAGGCGCTGAGCGCGGCGCCGGCCGGACCGGGAAGATGGGCCAGCGCATCGCGCAGCGCGTCGATCGGCGTGGGCGGCAAAAGCGGCGGGCGGCAGATGTGGTCCCAGAACCGCTGCAATTGTTCGACCCGGCGGTCGGGCGGATTGCCGGCGATGACGGCGGCGTTGATCGCGCCGATGGAAATGCCGGCGATCCAGTCCGGATGCAGCCCGGCCTCGGCCAGGCCTTCATAGACGCCGCCTTGGTAGGAGCCCAGTGCGCCGCCGCCCTGCAGGACGAGCGCGACGGTGTCGTAGCCGAGTTCGCCGCGCCGCGGCTGGGGGCTCACCATGCTGGGCGCGCGTCGGCGCGTAGGGGGGGCCACCATCTATTGCATGTACCAGCCGTGGCTGACGACGAACGACTGTCCGGTGAAGGCCGCGGTGGGGAAGGTCGCCAGGAACAGCACGGTCTGCGCGACGTCCTGCAGGGTGGTGAACTCGCCGTCCACGGTGTTGCCCAGCATGACTTTCTTGATCACTTCCTCTTCCGTGATGCCGAGTTCACGCGCCTGTTCAGGAATCTGCTTCTCGACCAGCGGCGTGCGCACGAAGCCGGGGCAGACCACGTGCGAGCGCACGTTGTGCCTGGCGCCTTCCTTGGCCAGGACGCGGGCGAGGCCGAGCAGCCCGTGCTTGGCGGTGACATAGGCCGATTTCAGCGGCGAGGCCTCGTGCGAATGCACCGAGCCGGTATAGATGACGATACCGCCGCGGTTGTCGCGGTACATGTGCTTGAGGGCGGCCTTGGTGGTCAGGAAGGCGCCGTCGACGTGGATGGCCATGACCTTCTTCCAGTCGGCGTAGGCGAACTGGTCGATGGGGTTGACGACCTGGATGCCGGCGTTGGACACCAGGATGTCGACGCTGCCGAAGGTATCGACCACTTGCTGGGTGCCGCGCTCGACCGCGGCCTCGTCGGTCACGTCGAAATCCACCGCCATGGCCTGGCAGCCCTTGAGCTTGAGCTCGTCGACGACTGCCTGAGCGGCCTTCAGGTTGATGTCCGCGATGGCGACGGCGGCGCCCGCCGCGGCCAGCGTGTCGGCGATTTCCTTGCCGATGCCGCTGGCGGCGCCGGTGACGAGAGCGACTTTTCCTTGGAGCTGCATATTGATCCCTTGATATGCGCGTGGGTGGGAAGCGGTCAGGCCATCAGGGCCGTGGCCAGCAATTGGTAGCTGCGGACCCGGTCCTCGTGGCGGTGTATCTGGGAGTTGATCATGACCTCGTCGGCCTGCGTGGCCCGCGCCAGCGCGCCGATCGAGCCGGCCAGCGCCTCGGGCGCGCCGATGTGGATGCGGGTGCGGTTGTACTGGCGCAGGGCTTCTTCGTCGGGCTGGTAGACGTAGGCCATGGCCTCCTCGACGCTGGGCAGCGGGGTGCGGGTACGGCCGCTGCGCGTGCGCATCATGCTGAGGTCGGCGGTGGAGGCCAGGCGCTCGGCTTCGTCGGCGGTGGGGGCGCAGACGGCCGAGACGGCCAGGATGGCGCGCGGTTCGTGGCCGAACGGCGAGGCGCGGAACTCTTGGCGATAGAGCCGCATCGCCGCATGGGCGTTCTCGGGCACGATGTGATGGGCGTAGGCGAAGCCGAAGCCGTTGGCGGCGGCCACGCGCGCGCCGAACAGGCTGGAGCCGAGTATCCAGATGGGCGGGCAGGGCACGCCCACGGGCGTGGCGCGCACCCGCGCATGGGGATGGTCGGACGGCATGACGTCTTTCAGGTAGCCGACCAGGTCGGCCAGTTGCTGCGGGAACTCGTCGGCATCGGCATGGCCGCGGCGCAGCGCGCTGGCGGTCACGGGGTCGGTGCCCGGCGCGCGTCCCAGGCCCAGGTCGATCCGGCCTGGAAACATGGCCTCGAGCACGCGGAAGGTCTCGGCCACCTTCAGCGGGCTGTGGTTGGGCAGCATGATGCCGCCCGACCCCACGCGCAGCCGGGTGGTGGCGCCAGCGATCCGGCAGATCAGCAATTCGGGCGCCGAGCACGCCAGCATGCCCGTGTTGTGGTGTTCGGCCAGCCAGTAGCGGTGGTAGCCCGCGGCCTCGGCCTGGCGCGCGAGGTCCACGCTGTTCGACAGCGCGTCGGTGGGCGTGTAGCCGGCGGGAATGGGGCTCAGATCAAGGACGGACAGCTTCAGGGACATGGGAGGAGAGGACGGCCGTTAACGCATCAAGTGTGAACCCGCCGGCGCTTTGCTGCAACCCAGCATGGCTGGCGGGGACGGTTCTTCGTGGCCCGGCACGCGGCGGCCGGGGGCTCAGGTCCGCCGCGCCAGCGCCAGGGTGCGCCAGGTCGAGACCAGGCCCGCGGCCGCGATCAGCACCATGCCGGCCCAGCCCAGCATGTCGGGGTGATCGTCCCAGAACAGGTAGCCGAGCAGGACCGAGAACGGGATGGTGCTGTACTGGAGGACCGACGACAGGGCGGCCGATCCGCGGCTGAACGCCCGCGTCATCGCGAACTGCCCCAGCAGCCCGCTGATGCCGACGCCCAGCAGCGTGAACCAGCCATAGAGCGAGGGGGGCTGCCAGCCGGTGACCGAGGTGGCGACGCCGCCCGTCAGGCAGGATGACAGCGCGAAGAACAGCACGATGCGCCATTCGGGTTCGCCGGACTGTCCCAGCGAGCGCACCTGCATCACGGCGATCGCGGTCAGGCTGCCGGCGGTCAGGCCCAGGAGCGCCGCCAGCCACTGCGAGTGGTCCAGGGTGGGGCGCAGGATCGCGATCACGCCGATGAAGCCGATGACGACCGCCAGCGTGCGCAGCCGGTCGGTCAGGTCGTGCTGGCGCCATATCATCCAGCCGGCGATGAAGAGCGGCGAGGTGTAGTTGAGGGTGATCGCGGTCGCCAGCGGCAGCCGGCCCATGGCGAAGAACGACAGCCAGATCGATCCCACGCCGGCGACGTTGCGCATGATGTGCAGCCGCCAGGTCGGCGGGATCACGATGCGCCGGGTGGTCCAGGCCCAGGCCAGGATGCCCGCCGCCGTGGGCAGCCCGCGGAACAGGATGATCTGTCCCAGGCTGGCCTCTTCCGAGGCGAATTTCACGAACATGGCCATGATCGCGAACATCAGCGAAGCGAAGAGCATCCAGAGGGCTTGCATGGAGGGCGGAGGGCGATGAGGTGGCCCCGATTGTAGCCTTTGGGGTTAACCCCAGTATTCGCCTTGAAATCACCGTCCCGGCTACCATATAGCCCCAACCGGGAAACGGGTATCGTTCCTCTGGCCGTTCTGCGGCGGCCGGAGGGAACTTCCCGATGCCTGCTGCCGTCACATTCGGCGCCGCACGGGGCGGTTCCCGGCGGCCGTGGGGAAACCCCCGCCCCCGGACAAAACATCAAAGATTTTCGGAGCTTCTTGCCCTCATGAAACGCATCGTGCTCTTTCTGGCGACCAACGTCGCGGTCATGCTGGTCCTGACGGCGACGCTGAGCGTGCTTGGCGTCAACCGTTTCCTGACCGCCAACGGTCTGGACCTCCAGGCGCTGGCCATCTTTTCGCTCGTGGTCGGCTTCACCGGCTCCATCATCTCGCTCCTCATGAGCAAGCCGATGGCCAAGTGGAGCACCGGCGCCCGGGTCATCGATCCCAACGCGCCCAACGGCCCCGAGGAACAGTGGCTGGTCGACACCGTCCACCAATTGGCCGACCGCGCCGGCATCGGCCGACCCGAAGTCGCCATCTACGAGGGCGAACCCAACGCCTTCGCCACCGGCGCCTTCAAGAACGACGCGCTGGTCGCGGTATCCACCGGCCTGCTGCGGGGCATGACCGAAGAAGAAGTCAGCGCCGTGCTCGGGCACGAAGTGGCGCACATCGCCAATGGCGACATGGTCACGCTGACCCTGATCCAGGGCGTGGTCAATACCTTCGTGGTATTCCTGGCGCGCGTCGTCGGCTACGTGGTCGACCGGATGGTGCTCAAGAACGAGCGCGGCGGCGGCATCGGCTATTTCGCCACGGTCATCGTCTGTGAACTCGTCTTCGGCATCCTGGCGTCCATCATCGTCGCCTGGTTCTCGCGCCTGCGCGAATACCGCGCCGACGCCGGTTCGGCCTACCTGCTGGGTTCGCGCGAACCCATGATCCGCGCCCTGTCCCGCCTGGGCGGCATGGAGCCCGGCGACCTGCCCAAGAGCTTCGAGGCCTCCGGCATCGCCGGCGGCGGCAAGGGCTTCGGCGCGTTGTTCGCCTCGCATCCGCCCATCGAGAACCGCATCCGCGCCTTGATGAACGCAAAGGGCTGAGGCCCCCTACGCGCTGGCGCGCGCCCCCCCCCAGGGGGCGGCCCTGGCGGACCGGCAAAGCCGGAATCCGCGGTGCCCCGGGTCTTCGGCATGGATGAAATGAGAACGGCCTTGCAATCGATGCAAGGCCGTTCTTGTTTTCTGGCCGACGGATCTAGCTGGAAACGCCAGTCCCCGCCAGCCGTTTGGTACCCCGGGATGCGGTGGATCCGGCTTTGCCGGTCCGCCAGGGCCGCCCCCTGGGGGGCGCGCGTCAGCGCGTAGGGGCGGACTTCACCCGGAGGTCGTTGCGGACGCTTTGGACGCCGTCCACGCCGCGGGTGATTTCCACGGCCCGGGTGGCCTGGGCCTGGGAGTCGACGAAGCCGGACAACTGGACGGTGCGGCGGAAGGTTTCGACATTGATGTCGAGTGCGCTGACGTCCTTGGCGGCGACCAGGGCCGCCTTGACCTTGGCGGTGATGGCGGCGTCGCTGGCGTATTCCCCCGCGGATTCCTGGGTGCGGGTTGCCGCGCAGCCTCCCATGACCGTGGCGGTACCGATGATGCCGGCGACGAGCAGGGTGCGAACGTTCATGATTTTTCTCCTTGAGCGTATATCATTTTCGGAACAGGCCGCTCAGCAGTGACAGGACCGCGAGCACGATGAAAATGAAGAACAATATCTTCGCGATCGATGCCGCGCCGGCGGCAATGCCGCCGAATCCCAAGACCGCCGCGATGATGGCGATGACGAAAAATACGACTGCATAATGCAGCATGCTTTTTCTCCCGTCTTTTTTACCGATGGCGAAAATCCGGCCTCATATGCATCCGGGCCTGATTCGTTTTAAAAGCTACGCGCCGGCTCCATGGCTGGCAAGGCGGCAGTGTGTGTATTTGTAATGGTGCGCATGCCGCCGGATCGCGATGTATTTTTTGCAGAGATGCCGATAAAGCCTCCAACTCCGCCGTGCGGGGCGGAGGTTTTCCGGCAGTTGAAAAAAGAAAAGCGCCCGGGAAGGGCGCTTTGACGGGCAGGCGGACAAAAGTTACGTCTTTACATATTTTCCGGCTCGTTCATGACCTTTCGATACCACTCGTGGAAATGCTGCATGCCGTCTTCCATGGGAGACTGGTAGGGGCCGACCTCGTTGGTGCCGCGTTCCATTAATGCCTTGCGGCCGGCGTCCATGCGTTCGGCGATTTCGTCGTCTTCGACAGCGGTTTCCATATAGGCGGCTTGCTGGGCTTCGACAAAATCCCGTTCGAAATGGACGATTTCCTCGGGATAATAGAATTCGACGATATTGACCGTTTCCTGCGGACTCTTGGGATAGAGCGTCGACAAAACCAGGGTGTGCGGATACAGCTCGATCATGTGGGTCGGAAAATGCGTGACCCAGATCGCCCCGAATTCCGGCGCGCTGCCATTGCGGTACGCCAGCAGGGCATCGTGCCAGCGCTGGTAGACGCCCGAGCCGGGGTGCGCCAGCGCGTTGTGCACGCCGACCCGCTGCAGGCTGTAGTAGTCGCCGAACTCCCAGCTCAGGTCGTCGCAGGTGACGAAGCGGCCCAGGCCGGGGTGGAACGGACCCACGTGGTAGTCCTCGAGATAAACCTCGATGAACGTCTTCCAGTTGTAGTTGCACTGGTGCACCTGCACCCGGTCCAGGACATAGTCGCTGAAGTCGAACTCGGGCCTGCCGTCCAGGGAGGCAAGCTCGGAGGCGATCCGGCGTCCGCCCGAGCGGGGCGCCTCGAACAGCGAACCGTTCCATTCCTGCAGCGCGAATCGCTGCAGGTCCAGGCCGGGTGTTTCGCTGAACAGCGGCGCGCCGATAAGCTTGCCGCGGGCATCGTAGGTCCAGCGGTGCAGCGGGCAGACGATGTTGCCCGGGCGGCCGAGGTTGCCGCCGCAATGCGCGGCCTGCCGCTCACCGCCGGCCTGGTACTGGCCCAGCATGAGTGCCTGCCGGTGTCGGCATACGTTGGACAGCAGTTCGACACCGGACTGGTTGCGCACCAGCACACGGCCGTCGTTTTCCTGGATCAGGGTACGGTAATCCCCGACTTCGGGGACGCCTTTCTGGTGCCCCACGTAGATGGGGGCCTGGCCAAAGACGTTTTGCATTTCACGCGCGAAGCGCGCTTCATCGAAATAGGCACTGACTGGGAGCTGCGCTCGGCTCGCCGCCACGTGTGCCACGCGACCGATATCGGTCATGACTTCCCTCCGCGAGAGTTGTGAAGCCAGTCTCCCCGCTGCGAAACCGCCCCTTACGCGACCTGGAGCGGTGGTTGAACTTCGCAGAGGGTACTGGCGCGAAGAAAATGATCTGCCCGATCAAGCCGGGTATTGTACCCCGGACGGCGGGAGAAGTCCCCGCGCAGGCCCGGTCCGCCCCCGCCTGGGGCGGGGGCGGAATCCCGTCATCCCGTACAATTCCGGGTTCGATGCCGTGACGAGATCCAGGAGGCTTGATTGGCCGACAAATTCGTGAATGTTTCCGATGCGCAGGGCGATGCCCCCGCGCAGGCCCTGCCTCAGGACTTCGAGGCCGCGCTGGGCGAGCTCGAGGCGCTGGTGGCGATGATGGAGGACGGCTCCATGCCGCTCGAATCCTCGCTGGCCGCCTACCGGCGCGGCGTCGACCTCGTGCGGGTCTGCCAGGACAGGCTGGCGCGCGCCGAGCAGCAGGTCCGGGTTCTCGAGGGAGAGTTGCTGCGCCCCTTCGAAGAGGCCGGGGATTGATTTGATGGCTGGCAGTCGCGAAGATTTTTCCGCCTGGATGGCGGCGTGCGGGGTGCGCGCCGAACAGGTGTTGGCGCGCTTGTTGCCCGTCCAGGACATTGATCCGCGCACGCTGCATGGCGCCATGCGGTACGCGGTGCTGGGCGGCGGCAAGCGCGTGCGCCCCATGTTGACCTATGCCGCGGGCGAGGCCTGCGCGGCATCCGGCGCCGGGAGCGAGGCGGCGCTGGACGCCGCCGCCGCCGCGGTCGAATTGATCCATGCCTACTCCCTGGTGCATGACGACATGCCGTGCATGGACGACGACGTCCTGCGCCGCGGCCAGCCGACCGTGCACGTGGAGTTTGGCGAGGCCACCGCGCTGCTGGTGGGCGATGCCTTGCAGGCCCTGGCGTTCGGGGCCCTGGCGCGCATGCCGATCGCCCCCGGGCTGACCGTGCAGGCGGTGCAGGTGCTGGCCACCGCGGCCGGCAGCCTGGGCATGGCCGGAGGCCAGGCCATCGATCTGGCCAGCGTCGGCAAGCCGCTCGATCGGGACGAACTCGAAGCCATGCACCGGCTCAAGACAGGCGCGCTGCTGCGCGCCAGCACCGCTTTGGGCGGCATCGTGGTGGGCGCGAGTTCGGTCCAGCGCGCGGCGCTCGACGGCTACGCCCAGGCCGTGGGGCTGGCGTTCCAGGTGGTCGATGACATCCTCGATGTCACGGCGGATTCGGCGCGCCTGGGCAAGACGGCCGGCAAGGATGCGGCCGCCGACAAGCCGACCTATGTATCCATACTGGGCCTGGACGAGGCCCGGACCCTGGCGGAGCGCCTGCGCCAGGCCGCGCACGAGGCCATCGTTCCGCTGGGCGCGGGCGGTGCGCGCCTGGCCGCGCTGGCCGATTTCATCGTGCTGCGCGACCGCTGAACGGAGACTCCGAAACATGCCCACCGATATGCTCGACCGCATCGATTCTCCGGCCGACCTGAAAAAACTGGACCGCTGCCAATTGTCGGCGCTGGCCGATGAACTGCGCGCCTTCGTGCTGGAGTCGGTGTCCCGCACCGGCGGCCACCTGTCCTCGAACCTGGGCACGGTCGAACTGACCCTGGCCCTCCACTACGTCTTCAATACGCCCGACGATCGCATCGTCTGGGACGTGGGGCACCAGACCTATCCGCACAAGATCCTGACGGGACGGCGCGCCGGCATGGCGACCCTGCGGCAGCGGGACGGCATCTCGGGCTTTCCCCGGCGCAGCGAATCCGAATACGACGCTTTCGGCACCGCGCATTCGTCCACTTCCATCTCGGCCGCGCTGGGCATGGCCGCGGCCGCGCGCATCGAAGGTGTCGAGCGCAAGCATATCGCCGTGATCGGCGACGGCGCGATGTCGGCCGGCATGGCCTTCGAGGCCTTGAACAACGGCGGCGTCATGCCCGATGTCGACCTGCTGGTGATCCTGAACGACAACGACATGTCGATCTCGCCGCCGGTCGGCGCGCTGAATCGCTATCTCGCCCGCCTGATGTCGGGCAAGTTCTACGCCGCCGCGCGCAACGTGGGCAAGGCCGTGCTGTCGCACGTGCCGCCCGTGTTCGAACTGGCCCGCCGGATCGAAGAGCACGCCAAGGGCATGGTCACGCCCGCCACGATGTTCGAGGAGCTGGGCTTCAACTATGTCGGTCCCATCGACGGGCATGATCTCGACTCGCTGATCCCCACGCTGCAGAACATGCGCAATCTGTCCGGTCCGCGTTTCCTGCATGTCGTCACCCGCAAGGGGCAGGGATACAAGCTGGCCGAGGCCGACCCCGTCCTGTACCACGGCCCGGGCAAGTTCGACCCCGCGGTGGGCATCAGCAAGCCGTCCACGCCGCCCAGGAAAACGTTCACCCAGGTGTTTGGCGACTGGCTGTGCGACATGGCGGCCGAGGACGCGCGCCTGATCGGCATCACGCCGGCCATGCGCGAAGGCAGCGGCCTGGTGGAGTTCGAGCGGCGCTTTCCGGATCGCTATTTCGACGTAGGCATCGCCGAGCAGCATGCGGTGACCTTCGCCGGCGGCCTGGCCTGCGAGGGGCTCAAGCCGGTGGTCGCCATCTACTCGACTTTCCTGCAGCGGGGCTACGACCAGTTGATCCACGACGTCGCGCTCCAGGACCTGGATGTGACCTTCGCGCTCGACCGCGCCGGGCTCGTGGGCGCGGATGGCGCCACGCATGCCGGCAACTACGACATCGCCTTCGTGCGCTGCATCCCCAACATGGTGGTGGCCACGCCCTCTGACGAGGCCGAGTGCAGGCTGCTGCTGTCGACCTGTTATCAGCATCCCGGCCCCGCCGCCGTCCGCTATCCGCGTGGCGCGGGCACGGGGGCGGCGCCGGCGGCAGGCCTCGATACCGTGGCCCTGGGCAAGGGGATCGTGCGGCGCGAGAGCGGCCGCACGGCCGGCGTCGCGATACTCGCGTTCGGCACACTGGCCGTTCCTGCCTTGCAGGCCGGGCAGGCGCTGGACGCCACGGTGGTGGACATGCGCTTCGTCAAGCCCATCGACCGCGAACTCATACTTGAACTGGCGGCCCGGCACGGGGCGCTGGTGACGGTGGAAGAAGGCAGCATCATGGGCGGGGCCGGCAGCGCCGTCTGCGAGGTACTGAACGACGCCGGCGTGACGGTGCCCGTGATGCAGCTCGGTCTGCCCGACCGCTTCATCGACCATGGCGACCAGGCCGCGCTGCTGGCGGGACTGGGGCTCGACGCGGCGGGTATCGAGCATTCGGTGCGCGGGCGTTTTCCCGAGCGGGTGAGTTGATGCCTGATACGGAAAGCGCGCGCTTTCCGTATCAGGCGCGCCACGCATGACCGAGGGTTAGCCCCGTAGGTGTCGCTTCCCGACAGGCGCAGAATTACTTTTGCTGAAGCGCTTTGCGAAGCGTTGCAATAGCGTCCAGTAAAGGTGATGTATAAGCGGTAGATATAACGCGCTGTCGTGGGGAGTATGCGTCAATGCCCGCACCTCTGAGATCCCCTAATCCGTCGGCGTCCTTGACGACGCTGCGCGAAATACTCGGCTACAACGTACGAGCGTTCCGAGTCGCGCAGAAGATGTCGCAGGAGCAGCTCGGATTCGCCGCCCATCTCGACCGGACCTTCGTCAGTCAGGTCGAGCGAGCGCGTGTCAACATCTCGGTCGACAACATCGAGAAGCTGGCCAAGGCGCTCGAACTCGAACCCGCGATGCTGTTCAAACGCCCCGTACTCTGACCGCCGGCGGGGCGTCCGTGGCGCTTTGCCGGCCATTCCGCCTCTTGTCCCGGCCAGCCATTTGGTAACCATTGTTGACCTCTTGAGCGGTCCAGGAGGCGGTACCCGATGCGGGCAGGCGCCTCGCCAGCCATGCCTTGCCGCCACGCTTGATTCCGGCTCGGGGAAATCACCGGCCATCGCCGAGGTATCGGGCCAGAATGGCGCCGGCCCGCCTGATGAGTATTTCCGCGATCTTGCGCGCCCAGCCTTCGCCGGGATCTTTCACCGACAGTCCATAGTTCAGCGTCGGTCCGTCGACGATCCGGCAGAACGTCAGGTCTGCATTGCCGGCATGATTGTCGGCGGTGAACGGATCGCAAAGGGCCAATCCCAAGCCGGCGCCTGCCATCTGTAGCGCGGACTGGACGGAGCCTGTCTCCAGGGAAATGCTTGGCACGGTATTGTGCATTGCGCACATTTCCTGGAGTTTGTCGCGTGTCGTGAGGCCTGCCCGGACATTCACGAACGCGTGTCCGATCAAGTCTTCCACTTTCACCCGGCGGACATCCTTGAGAGGGTGGTTGCGCGGCATGCCGATCAGGTATTCCGCATCGAACAGCGGGGTTTGCACCGACCACGAGGCATCATGAGGCAGCGTTGCGAAGACGCAGTCGCAGGCCGCCCGGTTGGCCCACTGGGTGAGGCGATTCCTCTGGCGGATGTCCAGATCGATGCGCAAGGAAGGAAACGCGTGCCGCATGTCCGCCATGACCTGTGGCATCAATCCGTGAGCCAGGTGGGATTGCACCAGCATGCGGATGGGGGCGCGCCGGCCGGCGGAAATGGTGCGGGCGCTTTCCCAGAGTCCCTCGACCTCCGCCAGGGCGCGATCGGCCTGTTCCAGGAACAGCAGTCCCGCGTCGGTGGGGACCAGCAGGCGGCCCGAACGGACCAGCAGCACCAGGCCCAACCGCCGTTGCAACGCGGCCAGCGCGCGGCTGGCCTGGGGCTGGCCCATGCCCAAGGCTTGCGCGGCGGCGGTTACCGTTCCCTCGCGGGCCGTCAGGCGAAAGAGATTCAGCGCGGTCAGGTCGGGATAGAGACTGCTCATGGCGCAACGCCTTGGGAAACGATCAATTCATGCTTTTTAAGCATGCTAACAGCGCAACATCGCATTGGATACATGAAACGTGCATGGATAGACTGGATCGCATCTTGTCTTCCAGGGTGCCGAACATGGACCGTCCCATTTGCCGCCGAACCTTCTTCAAGCTTGGCGCCGTCGCGGCCGCGGCATTCGCCGCCGGGCCGGGACGCGCCCAGGGCGCGCCGGTTCGTATCGTGGTGCCATTCGCCCCGGGCGGAGGCAATGACATATTCGCCAGGCTTCTGGCGCCCGGCATTTCCCAGGCACTGAAAAGCCCGGCAATCGTGGACAACCGGGCCGGCGCGAGCGGAAACATCGGTGCTAGCTATGTCGCCCATGCCGCGCCAGACGGAAAGACGGTGCTCTATGCATCGTCATCGATCGTGATCAATCCTGCCGTGATGGGAAATATTCCGTTCGACGTGCGGCGCGATCTGGTGCCCGTCAGCCTGGCGGTTTCGCAGCCTTTGACCATGGTGGTCCGCCGCGATCTGGGCATCTCCAGTCTTTCCGAACTGCTGGCACGCATGCGCAGCCAGAAGATCAATCTCGCGTACGGAAATGCGAGCCTGGGATCGATATCGAACCTTACGCCCGAGATCCTGTTCCGGCGAGCCAATGTGAGCGCACTCAGCGTCCCCTACAAAGGCGCGGGGCAACTGATGACAGCGCTGCTCGGCGGCGAGGTGCAGGCTGCCTTCATGATCTATCCGGTAGCCAAGCCGTATCTGGAGAAAGGAGATCTGGTGGCGCTTGCCACGACCGGCCAGGGGCGCCTCAAGCAATTGCCGCGGATTCCCACGCTGGTGGAGGAGGGCTTCGCCGATCTGGTCGCGGACCAGTGGCACGGCGTTTTCATGCCGGCCGGGACGCCGGAAGCGCTCGCCGTCGAGTTCCAGATGGCGCTCTCGTCCGCGCTTGAAGAGGCGGCGGTGCGCAGGCGGATGGATGACGAGGGGGCGGCGGTGATCGGCAGCGCGCCGAAAGCGTTCGCGGAGTATCTCGACAAGGAGCTGGCTCGCTGGCGCCAGATCGCCAGGGAAACCGGCATCAGGATCTCGGCCTGAGGTATTGCGAGAATGGGAAAGCAGCGGAAAAACCTGATCATTTTTCTTTCGGACAACCATGCCGGCGGACTGATGGGGTGTGCGGGACATCCCATCGTCAAGACGCCCAACCTGGACGGGCTCGCGTCGAGGGGGACATTGTTCCGGAAGGCCTATACCACCAGCCCCATTTGTTGCCCCGCCAGGGCGTCGCTGGCAACGGGCCGGTATCCCCATGAGACGGGATACTGGGACAATGTCCTGGCCTACGATGGCAAAACGCCATCGTGGATGCATCGCGCGCGCGATGCCGGCGTGACAGTCGCCTCGATCGGCAAACTGCATTATCGCGGCGGCGACGACTACGGCTTCACTCAGGAAATCCTGCCTATGCATTTGTACGGCGGCAAAGGCGCCATACGGAATCTGCTGCGTGGATACGACGATGAGCCCGGGAAGAAAGACTCGGCCTGGTACGACATGTATGCGCTGAGTTCGGGCGTGGGCGACACCAAGTACCAGGACTACGATCGGAAAATCACCGCGGCCGCCAAGGCATGGCTTGAAGAAATGGCAGGCAGCCGGAAGCCGTGGATTCTTCTGGTGTCATGGGTGAGCCCGCATCCTCCATTCACCGTGCCGCAGCGGTTGCTCGATCGCTACCCCTATCAGCACATGCCGCTTCCCGTCGGATGGCGGGGAGAGGGGTGGGCGGGGCATCCGGCCTATCGGCACATCCGGCGGCTCGAACAGATCCCGGATCTGATCGAGCCGGACGTGCTGCGGAAAATCTCGTCCGCTTACTTCGGCCTGATCACCCATCTCGACGAACAGATCGGCGAAGTCATGGATGCCGTTGAAAAGTATGCGCCCGCCGAAACGACCAATCTGCTCTACACCAGCGACCACGGCGAACTGTTCGGCTCCCACGGGTTGCTGGGCAAGCGGGTCTTCTACGAGCAGTCGGTGGCCGTGCCGATGATTCTGGCCGGCGCCGATGTGCCCGCGGGTCGCCGATCCGACCAGTTGGCTTGCCATGTCGACCTTTTCCCGACCGTACTCGAAGCGCTGGACATTCCGTTGTCCGCCGAAGATGCGGACTTGCCGGGCCGATCACTCTTCGCGCTCGCCAACCGAATGGCGGCCGGACCCGATGGCCGGCTCGTCTTCGCGGAGTTCCATGCGCACGGATCCGCGGCGGGGGCGTCCATGATCAGAGGCGAGCGATACAAGCTGATCTATCACGTCGGCATGCCCGTCCAGCTTTTCGATCTCGCGGTGGATCCGGACGAGACACGGGACGTGGCGTTTGATCCGGGCTATTCCGAGGTGTTGCGGTGCTTGTTGGATGCATTGAGGGAGCAGGGTAGGCCCGAGGCTATCGACGCGCGTGCAAAGGCCGACCAGCGACGACGGGTGGACGAATTGGGCGGCAGGGAGCAGGTGAGCAAGGGCGAGGCCATCTTGTTTTCTCCTCCGCCGGGTGAAGCGCTCGAGCCGCGGGCGAAGCCGCTGTAGTTTTCGATGCCCCTGTGTGACAGCCAACGTGAACACCGTCGCCATTCTGGGAGGAATGGGCCCTTTCGCCGGCGCCGACCTCCTTTCCAAATTCCTGTCCGCCTGCATCGACGAGATCATCGCGCGAGGCGGCAACGTGAACGACCAAGCCTTTCCCGCACACTACCTGTCGCAGTGGCCGCACCCGGATCGCACGAAAGCCCTGCTCGCGGGGAAGCCGGAGCAAGACCTCGTGTTGTCCAGCCTTTCGCAAAGCGTCAGCGCGTTGCAGACGCTCGATGTGCGCGCGATTGCCATCGCGTGCAATACCGCCCACGCCTGGCACCAGGAGCTCGCCGGGCGCCACGCCGGCGTCGAGTTGCTGCATATTGCCGAGGTGACCGCCCGGGCGGCGTGCCGGCTGGACGGGCGGCCCGTCGGTCTGCTGGCGACGGAGGGCACCTATCGCTCCCGCCTGTACAGCCCGTTTTTCGAATGCCAGGGCCTTGTCTGCATCGAGCCCGATGACGCTGAGTCGACGCTGCTGATGCAAGGTATTTATCGGGGGGTCAAGGCGGGGAACATGGCGCTGGGCCGGCGGTGCCTGTCGGAAGTCGTCGTCAGGATGCGAGACCGCACAGGCGTGGACAAGTTCGCCATGGCCTGTACGGAGATTCCGCTCGCGTTGTCCGGATTCCCGTTCGAGCGGGGGGTGGTGTTGATCGATCCGGCCGTAGAGCTTGGCGCCGCGCTTGCGAAACGCGCCTATGCGTCTCGTTGAGCGCGCTGAAAACCCGCGGCGCGGATGATGTTCCATTTCCGGTCCTGAAAACACTCGTCCCGGAAGCGCCGCACGCCTACTTGCCCGCGCGGCTGCTTTGCGAACCCCGCAGGACACCGGTCCAGCGGGATATCTCACCCTCGACGAACTCTCGATGGCCAGCCGGCGTCTGCAGGTTTTCGCTAACGACCAGCGCGCCCAGTCGCTCCTGCTCGCTGACGAAATCACGGCTGGCCAGGATTTCCCTGAGCGTGCCATTGAGTTTCCCGCGGATTTCTGGCGGCGTGTTCCTGGGGGCGTAGAGTCCATGCCATATGGTCACGTTGAATCCCTTGAGACCGGATTCGTCCAGCGTCGGCAGCGCGTCGAGCTCCGGGGTCGGCACGCGCTTCAGCGAGGTGACCGCGAAGCCTTTGATTTTTCCTCCCTTGATTTGGTCCTGCGCGCCGATTGTCATGGTGCACAAGAGGTCGAGCTGGTTCCCCATCAGGTCTATCATCGCCGGGCCCGTCCCCTTGTAGGGGATGGTGGTCAGCTTTATGCCGAGTTTTTCCTGGAGCTGCAGGCCGCACAGGTCGGACGCGGAACCGGGGCCGCCATTGGCCAGGTTGACCTTGTCATGATTGCCCTTGAGCCATGACGTGAGTTCGTCGATGTTCTTCGGGGCGAGCGTGGGGCGGCCCACCAGCGTCATTGGCACTTCGTTGATCAGCCCCAGGTAATCGAAGGCCTCCAGGGTCTTGCGTTCCCACCCGGGGTAGAGGGCCGGCCAGGTTGCCATGCCCACGTGGACAAGCATCAAGGTGTAGCCATCAGGGCGGGCATTGGCCACCTTTCCCGCGCCGATGGTGCCGCCGGCTCCACCGATGTTCTCGACCACAACCGTCTGCCCCAGGCGCTGGCGCATGGCTTCGGACAGATCCCTGGCCAGTTTGTCCGTGGGGCCGCCCGCGGAGAACGGCACCAACAATGTGATGGGCCTGCTGGGAAAGGAGTCTGCCGCCGCGGCGGGCGAGACCGCATGGCCGCCAACCATGCCCATCGATAGCAAAGCGAAAAGTAAACTAGCAACTTGAGCCATCATCATTCCGTCCAATTGCTCATTCCAGGCGAATCCCGACCTTCTTCACGACGGCCGTCCATTGTTCGTTCTCGGCTGCGAGAAACCGGTCGAATTCCTTTCTGGAGATGTCCTGCACGTTCAACCCCTGGGCCGACAACTGCTCCCGGGACGTAGGATCGGCGAGAGCCTTGGAGACGGCGCCATGGATGATGTCCAGCACCTCAGGCGGCGTCGCCCTGGGGGCGACGATGCCGAACCAGTTTTCGACGTTGAAGCCCGCCACCCCTCCTTCTGCCAGTGTCGGCACATCCTCCATGACCGGAGAGCGAGCCGAACCGCTGACACCGATGGCGCGCAGCTTGCCGCTCTTCACATAGGGAACCCCCGTCGTCATGTTCGCGAACATGGCGGGTACGTGTCCGCCGAGGAGGTCGACGATCGCGGGGGCTTCGCCGCGATAGGGAACGTGGTCGAGCTTGACCTCCAGCTTGCTTGCGAGGAGTTCCATGGCGAGGTGTGGAGGCGTGGCTATCCCTCCGGACGCATAGCTCCTGGTCGCGCCGGGTTTCTTCAACGCCTCCTTGAAATCATCCAGCGACTTCACCGGGGAGTCGGCGCGCACCAGAAGTACCAGCGGTGCGCTGCCTATCAGCGACACCGCGGCCAGGTCCTTGGCCGGATCGACCTGGGGATCTTTCATGGCCGGGGGAACCATCGCCAGGTTGCTGACGGATCCCATCATGAGCGTGTAGCCGTCCGGCCGGGATTTGGCCAGATCCCGCATGGCGATCATGCCGCTGGCGCCGGTACGGTTTTCCACGATGACTGACCAGCCTATCGTCTGCAGTCTCTGCGCGACGATCCGGGCCGCGTTGTCGACGCTGCCGCCCGCCGCGAATCCCACCAGCAAGGTGATGGGCTTTTCCGGATAGTTCCGGGTCGAAGATGCCGCGACGGCGGCTTCCGATAGCGCGCACGCCAGCAGCACCTGGCCTATCAGGAATCTTTTTTTCATTGGGTGCCTCCTCCTGTACAGCGATCTTTTCTTTTAAATGCAATCAAGACGATAAAAACTCGATGCGGTAAGGCTGAATAAACACTCTTTCTCGACGACCGTTGCCCCGCTTGCCACCCGCTTGAACGCGTTCCACAGAACGCCATAGCTGCAGCTTGATTTCTCAACGGGAAAATTGCTTTCGAACATGCAACGCGAGGCGCCGAAGGCCTCTATGCACGTGTTGAAGTAGGGCGACCAGAGCGCCGCCAGTTCATCGGAGCCCGGAGGCCGGGCACGCCGATAAAGTTCGAACCCGCCGAGCCGCATGCCCAGGCCGCCAAGCTTGACGAATACGTTCTCTCTTCTTGCGATATCCCGAATGCTTGCGTTCCACTCTTTCATCGCCCTGGCGCGTTGATTGGCGTAGGGGCCGATGCCGATCGGTCCGCCGCAATGGTTCAGCACGATCCGGCTTTCCGGGAAATGGTCGGCCAGGCTTGCCACTTCAGGGATCTGGGGGTGATAGACCCACGCATCGAAACCCAGTCCCGCCTCCGAGAGCATCCTGAAGCCTCTCCGGAACTCCGGACTTGCAAGCAGGCCCGGCGGCGGAATGGGGCCCGACACCCGCACATCGGGGCTATCGTGGCAAGCCGCGACCTGGCGCACCCCTTTCAGCCTGCCGCCGCCGGCGGTTCGGTGAGCCTGGAGCGCCTCGGCGAGCAACGCTTCCGGCAAACGCAAGTCGATGTTTGCCACGATGCCCGCGCAGAACCTGATCGGCCCGTAGTCGCCGCTGGCGGCCAGGGCTGCCATCCCGTTCGCGAACTCGGTTTCCCCCACGGTGCGCAGGTGTTCCGGGCCACCTTGCCGCCAGGATGCCCGGCTTTCCACGAAAACCGTGGAGATGACGTTGTGCCCCGACCCCACGTCGCCAAGCAGATCATCAGGCATGTATCGCGGCGAACGTGACCGATCCCAGAGATGATGATGCGCATCGACGATGCGCCGGGCCGGGTCGATGACGTCTTCCCCGTGGCGTGCAAGCCATTCGGCATCGATCGAAGGATGCGCCGCCACGTCGGGATCGGCCGCGCGCATGATCAGGCGACCCGCCAGTTATCGACGATGTCCTCGTTGAGTTCGACGCCGATGCCCGGCCGTTCCGGCACGACCATGAAACCGTCTTCGAATATCTCGACCGGCTGCTTGAGCAGGTCGTGGCGCAGCGGATTCGGTTGATTCTTCGACCAATCGCTTTGCATGTATTCGAACATCAGGAAGTGCGGCAGGGCGACCGAGAACTGCAGCGTGGCGGCAAGGCACACGGCCGAGCAGCTTCCGGTGTGCGGTGCGTAGGGAATGTGGTTGGCCTGGAGCAGGGCGGCGATGCGCCGTGCTTCGGTGATGCCTCCGGTCCGGGATATGTTCGGCTGGAATATGTCCACGGCCTTTTTCGCGATGAACTCGCGCGCGCCGTACATCATGAAATCCGCTTCGCCAAGCGCGATGTTGATGTCGAGCGCCGCGGCGAGCGCCGCGTTGCCGTCGATGTTGTCAGGGCTGAGCGGCTCTTCGAACCAGTAGATGTCCAGGTCCTGCATGGCACGGCCGACGCGCAACGCGGTGCCGATGTCTTCGCCGTATGCGCAGTTCGCGTCGACCATCAGCTTCATCTCGTCGCCGACGTCTTCCCGGATCGCACGCACGAAATCGATATCCAGCTCCGGCCGCTCGAGGTTGCGGCCGATCTTGATCTTGATGGCCTTAAAGCCACGGGCCTTGTAGTCGCGCGCCTGAGCCAGGACCAGATCCATGTCCCGGAAACGGATGGACGACGCATATGCCCTGAGTTTCTCGTGGTGCCGGCCGCCGACCAGCTTGTACAGCGGAACGTCCAGCGTCTTGGCCGCCGCGTCCCAGATGGCGATGTCGAGCCCGCTCATGGCCTCGGTGTAGAAGCCCCGGGAATGGCCCCGGTTCATCATGGTTCCGTACATCAGCTCCCAGAGCGCCTCTCGATCCAATACATCCCGGCCGATCAGCATGGGGGCGATATCCCGGATGATGTCCCGGGTCGCGGTAGGCGCCAGCCGGACCATGCATTCGCCCACACCCTCGATGCCGAATTCGGTCTGGATGCGGACCAAGGTCGTTCGATAGCCGCTGAAGATCGTGTCCGCCAGGACCGAAGCATGGGGAATGCTTATCGGCGCGTCGATTTTCTCTTTCAATGGAACATAGAGGCTGATGGCCTCGATATTCGTTATGCGATTCTGCTTCACGCTTTGTCTCCTCCACTAAAACATGTTCTATAGAACGCTGAGCACCAGTTCCATGGCCGGCGTGACTTCCCGGTCACCTTCCACCGATTGCAGCGTGGAGACGATGCGTCCTCCGGCGCGCAGGATGTGGTTCTTCACGTGGTCTTCCACGGTGCTGGGATTGCATTCCCGGAAAAGCTGGACAATTTCCTTGTGTTCGGCCCAGGACGTCTTGAGGTGGTCTTCGAACGAAAGAGAAATGTGGCGATAACGGACGATGACCGGGCTCAGGTTGGTGAGCAGGTGCTTGATGCGTTTGTTGCCGGATCTCTCCAGGATCAGATCGTGGAACTGGCCGTTGAGCATCGCGGCCGCGTGCAATGCGTTCGTATCGACGATCCTGGCCCCGGCGTCGCAGATGTTTTCGAGCTCTGCCGCGAAGCCCTCGTCGACGTGCAGGGCGGCCAGCCGCGCGGCCATCCCTTCCAGGCTGGCGCGGGTGCAGTAAACATCTGCGAGATCGGCGGCCGTGGGCGAGTAAACCCGGACCCCGCCTTTTTCCGCCACCAATAGGCCGGTATCGACCAGACGCCTCACGGCATCCCGGACGGGGGTGCGGCTGACTTCAAGCTGTTCCGCCAACTGGACTTCGCCAATCGTCTCTCCTGCCCTCAGTTCGCCGCTGACGATCCGCTCTTTCAGGATGTCGTACACCCGGTCGTAGAGCGGCCGTTCGCCTTTGAGTGGCACGGATACCTTGTTTTTTTCTGGATTCATTTGTGTGTTCTTTGATGTATACATCAATGTGTTCAATCTTAGAGCCGATTTTTCGACGTGTCAAAGCATCATTCGTAAGCGGGGAGGGCCTATGGGGGCGACAAGGTTCTCGAACCCCGGCGACAGGTCGCCCGCATTCCTCCATGCCCGCCTCACCCGGCCGCTTGCGCCGGCGTGCCAGGCCCGACGGATCGATCGGCGACTGCGATCGGATGCTCCGGTTTGATCCGCTCTCGCAATAGCCGGCGGAACCGTGCCGCGCTGCGAAAGCGGTGTTTTCGGGTTTATCTGAATCCCGGTGGGGTTTTCAGGAAAATGGGCCTGCATTATCTCCAATCGTGCAATTGCCGGTATCGCTGAATTACCGCAACCCGCATCAAACAAGGCTCCGGGGATTTGTTCATATCGACTACCTAAAATGGGCGATAGCCCTGAAGCGGTTCGAGGATAGAATGTCCACGGGTTTTTCCCATGGTGTCGCTGCCTTTCGATTTGGCCGCATCTTTGGCAATCGTTTCCTTGAAAATATAATTTCCGTGGTTTTTATATAAAAGAGAATGCACCCGATGGTCGCGGCCACGTAGCACTGCTTTTTTTGCCCGCAGGCTTTCGGGAGATGATCGTTTGATGAAAAGAAGAAATAAATTCATGCCAAGAATGGAAAGAAAAAAATCCCTGATCAGCTCGATGTTTCTCGCCCTGGCCCTGTTGGCAGGGTGTGGCAGCGGATCCAATACCGATGCCAGGCTCGAAATATCGTTGACGACGGAACCCAAGCCCGCCAACGATATCCATCAGGCGGTGCAACTGGAGTTGCAAGGCATCAGCAAGTTCCAGGTGGAATTGCTGGATGACCAGGGTAAAGCCCTGAATTTCCAGACGATCGACGTGCCCGCGGGCAGCAAGAGGGTCACGGCGACCTTTCCGGTGGCGAAGGAAGGTTCGTACCAGGTTCGAAGTTCAGCGTTCACGTCGAATGACGCCATGCTTGGAACCACCAGCCAGACTGTCCAGGTGCGGCCGGGAGTCAACCAGCTTGGCGTTGATACGTTGGGCTTGAGCAATCTCTACTACGCCAGCAACACGGATCTGCCGCAAACAAAAAGTGCCGCCGGCCTGGAGAAGTTCTTATCCTTCGACCAGCCTGGCATCGCGTTGCAAGCCTATTGTTTTTTTGGCTACCTGGAGGATGACAGCCAGAATCAGATGGCGTATTTCAGCCTGATCCAGCGGCTTGAACAGCAGATCGATCCTTCCGGCAGCGCCGAGGTCAGGTTGCCGTTCATCATGTCCGGAACAGGGATCAGCACTCCGGGCCTGGGCGGATTCCGCACGGGTGGAACATTGGGGGCCGCCCTGGTGGGCAACGCGATTGCGCTGACCCAGCCTTGGGATCTCAGCGTTACGTCTGAAAATGCCGTGGGAGCGGTCACCCCCAAGAATGAAACCAGGGCAAAGCTGGTTTCGGGCCGCTTTGGGCAAAAAGGGGCCCGCTACAAGATCCAGTCCCATGGCGCGGATAATCTTGGCAAGTTGATGACGACCGAAATTCTGGTGGAAGACACCATGGGCTTTGTCAGCGAGGGTTTCGGAGTCAATGCATTCTTGCCCAATTGGCTGTTGCCCGAGCAGGAAAAAGCCATCCGCAAGAATTTCGGGGGCTCGGTCGAGAAGTATCTGGCGGCTACCCAGAACCCGATGACCGGCCAGGGCTCCTATTACTATTCCGCGCCTTTTCTCAAGGTGATCACGTTCAAAGTGACCTATGATGAAAACGGCACCGTGGTTTCCCAGGGTACGGGTGGCCTGTTGTGGATGGATGTCGTATACCAGACCTTCGACGATGCGGCGACCGAGATCGTGAAGGATTCCACGTGGGCCTTTTTCATCATGCAGTTTCCAGAGCAGCAGAAGGCCATCATGACCACCCTGGTTGGAACCAAGGTCAGCGATTACCGTGTCAGTTCGCTATTCAGCATGGATGCGCCAAAGAATCCAAATGGCGTGCTGGAGCCGGAGCACCGCTGGAACCTGCAGGACATAGTCATGAAACCGATCGCCGGCAGTGAATGGAAAAGCCCGGATTCGGGGGAGATCTACTATACGAAATACAAGATCGTCCTGTCCGGCGAGCGTTCAGCCGATTTGACCGTCACCATGGCCTGGAATGACCAGGAAGTGAACGCCGGCTCCCGGTTTGTCTACGAAGGACTGGGGAATGTCACCGGTACGCTGGATGGTGAAGTGGTGAATGGCTCCGCCTGGCTCGAGATGCAGCCAATTGGCAAGCTCAACTAGGCTGCATGTCCTGCGTTCCAGGAAGGCCGGATAATACCTTCGGCTTTCCTGGCCGGTTTTCATGGGTGCTGTTACGAAGACGGCGGGCTGGGCGGGCGTTCAGTCCCTGAAATTCTCGAAGCCCAGGGGCAGGTCGGTCACGTCCTTCTTCAGCAGCGCGATGGCGCTTTGCAGGTCATCGCGCTTGGCGCCCTGCACGCGCACGGCGTCGCCCTGGATGCTGGACTGGACCTTCATCTTGCTGTTCTTGATCAGGGCCACGATCTTCTTGGCCGCGTCCTGCGGCACGCCGTTGCGCACGGTCAGTACCTGCTTGACCTTGTCGCCGCCCATTTTCTCGACCTTGCCATGATCGAGGAAGCGCACGTCCACGCTGCGCTTGGTCATCTTGTTCAGCAGCACGTCCCGCACCTGGTTCAGCTGGAAATCGCTGTCGGCATAGGCCGTGAGTTCCTTGTCGGTCTGTTCGACACGGGCGTCCGAGCCCTTGAAGTCGAAGCGGGTGGTGATTTCCTTGTTGGTCTGTTCGACGGCATTGCGCAGTTCGACCAGGTTGGGTTTGCAGACGACATCGAATGTAGGCATGGGTGAACTCCTTGCATGTGGCTTGCGGCCTATCTTGGAATAGAGGAATTGTAGTCAAGTAAGATGGCGGGGCCGCGGGAAATCCGTTCCGCGGCGCTTGTTCCCTGCCTGGTGCCCAGATTGGCTGTCGCTTCCGATTCCGGCGCTTGCGCGGGCCTCGTGCCCGGCGCCTGCGATCTTTCGTCTCTCAATACCCTGGGGCTGGCCAGTTCGGCGCCGGCCTGCGTCACGCTGCGCAGCCAGGACGATCTGCCGGCCCTGGCCGGCCTGGCGCGTTCTCACGGCGGTGGCGTCCTGGTGTTGGGAGGAGGGAGCAACCTGGTCCTGCCGCCCCGGGTGCGCGGCCTGGTGGCGCGGATGGCGCTGCGCGGCATCAGGCTGGCCGGCGAGGACGACCAGGCCCGCGTGGTCGAAGCCGCGGCGGGCGAGACCTGGCATGACCTGGTTACCTATTGTGTCGGGCGAAACTGGGGCGGGCTGGAAAACCTCGCGCTGATTCCCGGGACCGTCGGCGCCGCGCCGGTGCAGAACATAGGTGCCTATGGCGTGGAGCTGCGCGATCGCTTCGCCGGCCTGGTGGCCTATGACATGCTGCGCGACGCCTGGGTAGAGATGGACGCCGGCCAATGCGCGTTCGCTTACCGGGACAGTGTCTTCAAGCGCGAACCGGGACGTTGGGTCATTTCCGCCGTCCGGCTGAGGCTGCCCCGGCGGTGGACGCCCGTGCTGGACTATCCCGATCTGCGGCGGCACGAGGGCCTGGCCCGCTCGCCCACGGTGCGCGATGTCTACGAGGCGGTCTGCGCGATCCGCAGGGCCAAGCTGCCGGATCCCGCCGTACTGGGCAATGCCGGCAGTTTTTTCAAGAATCCCGTGGTGCCCGCCGTGCAGTACGACCGGTTGCGCGCGGATTTTCCCGGCCTGGTGGCGTATCCCCAGGAGGACGGCACGTACAAGCTGGCAGCGGGATGGCTGATCGACCAATGCGGCTGGAAGGGCCGCCGCATGGGGCCGGTGGGTGTGCACGAGCGCCAGGCGCTGGTGCTTGTCAATCATGGCGGCGCCCGGTCTGGCGACGTGCTGGCGCTGGCGGAGGCGGTGCGGCGCGACGTGCGCGAACGCTACGGCCTGGAATTGGAGATCGAGCCGGTCGTGGTGCCCGGCATCGAGCCCGAGGTCCGTTCCTAGGCGGCTTCTTGCAGCGCGGCGTGCTGCCGGACGAAGCGCAGCAGCAGTTCGCGCGCCTCGGGCGCGGGCCGCAGGCGGGCGCTCAGCGCCGGGACGTCGAAGCCTTCCTCGCCCAGCCTGGGGCCGAAGTGCGTGAGATAGGTGCCCATGATCAGGGGGCAGAATTCCGGATGATATTGGCTGGAAATCACGCGATCGCCGTATTGCACGATCTGATGCGCATCGTGTTCGGAGCGCGCCAGCACGGTGGCGCCGGCTGGCAGCTCCATCACGCTCTGCTGGTGGATCAGGTGCGCGGGAAAGCGCGAGGGCAGCCCCGCCAGCAGGGGGGATTCGCTGGCGGCGGGTAGCAGTTCGACCGTTTGCGTGCCCACTTCGCGGCCGCGCGGATGGAAGTCGACCCGGCCGCCCAGCGCGTGGGCCAGCAACTGGTGCCCGTAGCAGATGCCCAGGATGGGCAGGCCCAGGTCCACCGCCTGCCGTATCCAGCCGGCCGTGCGTTCGCTCCAGCCGGCCCGGTCGGTGACCATCGCGGGCGAGCCGGTGATGATGGCGGCGCGATAGCTGGAAGGGGGCCGCAGCTCGGCCCCCTGGTGCACGGCAACGACCTCGATATCCCCGGCGCGCAGCCCGGCCGCTTCGCGGATCATGCAACTGAAGGTGCCATGCCGGTGGGATACCGGTTCGGGCGGGAGCCCGGTCTGGATGATGGCCAGGGGTGGAAGGACGTTCTCGTTCATGGCGCTCGAAAAACAAATCGGCGGCCCGAAGGCCGCCGATGGCGGGTCAACGCCAGCCCGTTTCCGGGCTGGTGGCAGGCACGGGTTCGGCCGGCTGGGTCATCCGCGTTTGCGACGGGCGTTTTCCGCGATGCGCATGCGCAGGGCGTTCAGCTTGATGAAGCCGCCGGCGTCGGCCTGGTCGTAGGCGCCGCCGTCGTCGTCGAAGGTCGCGATGGTCTGGTCGAACAACGTGTTCTTCGAATCACGGGCGATGGTGTAGACGTTGCCCTTGTACAACTTCAGGCGCACCCATCCGTTCACGGCCTGCTGGGTGTGGTCGATCAGCACTTGCAGCGCCTTGCGCTCGGGGCTCCACCAGTAGCCGTTGTAGATCAGGCTGGCGTAGCGCGGCATCAGGTCGTCCTTGAGGTGGGCGACTTCACGGTCCAGCGTGATGGATTCGATCGCGCGGTGGGCGCGCAGCATGATCGTGCCCCCCGGGGTTTCGTAGCAGCCGCGGGACTTCATGCCGACGTAGCGGTTTTCCACCAGGTCCAGGCGTCCGATGCCATGCTTGCCGCCCAGCTTGTTCAGCTCGGTCAGCACTTCGGCGGGCGTCATGCGCTTGCCGTCCAGGGCGACGATGTCGCCGTGCTCGAACTCGACGTCCAGGTACTCGGGGGCGTCGGGCGCGGCTTCCGGGGCCACGGTCCAGCGCCACATCGATTCCTCGGCCTCGGCCTTCGGATCTTCCAGGTGGCGGCCTTCGTAGCTGATGTGCAGCAGGTTGGCGTCCATGGAGTAGGGCGCGCCGCCTTGCTTGTGCTTCATCTCGATGGGGATGCCGGCCTGTTCGGCGTAGGCCAGCAGTTTCTCGCGCGAAAGCAGGTCCCATTCGCGCCACGGGGCGACGACCTTGATGCCCGGTTCGAGCGCGTAATAGCCCAGTTCGAAGCGGACCTGGTCATTGCCCTTGCCGGTGGCGCCGTGGGAGACGGCGTCGGCCTTGACCGCGCGCGCGATCTCGATCTGGCGCTTGGCGATCAGCGGCCGGGCAATGGACGTGCCCAGCAGGTACTCGCCTTCGTAGATGGTGTTCGCGCGGAACATCGGGAAGACGAAATCGCGGACGAATTCCTCGCGCAGGTCGTCGATGTAGATGTGTTCCGGCTTGATGCCGAACTTCAGGGCCTTGGCGCGCGCCGGCTCGAGCTCTTCACCCTGGCCGATGTCGGCGGTGAAGGTGACGATTTCGCACTGATACGTATCCTGAAGCCATTTCAGGATGACGGATGTGTCAAGGCCGCCCGAATAGGCTAGTACGACCTTCTTTACTTCGCTCATTGATGTTCCCAGGGCATGGACGGCCCGCGCGTGGCGGTGCGGCTTTCAGGCCGGTCTAGGTCACCGGGGATATGGGGGCGCACCCGGGGGCGCTCCGTGCCATACGCGCGGGATCGTGCAATCGCCCCCCGGCCTCACAAGGGCGATCTGCCATTGTACCACCCCTATGCCTTCGGGCGTAGGGAAGCCCACCCCCCGCACGCGTCAGCGGGCAGGGGGTGGGCTTGTCACAACCTGCCCAGGAGGAGGAACTCCATCAGGGCTTTCTGCACGTGCATGCGGTTCTCGGCTTCGTCCCAGACCACGCTCTGGGGGCCGTCGATGACCTCGGCGGTGACTTCCTCGCCGCGGTGGGCGGGCAGGCAGTGCATGAAGACCGCGCCGGGGTCGGCCACGGCCATCATGTCGCTGTCGACGCACCAGTCGGCGAAGGCGGTGCGGCGCTCTTCGTTTTCGGCTTCGAAGCCCATGCTGGTCCAGACGTCGGTCGTGACCAGGTGGGCGCCTTTGCAGGCTTCCATGGGGTCGGCGAACTGCTTGAGCCGTTCGGCGTCGACGACGCCGGCGCGTTCGGGTTCGAGTTCGTAGCCGGGCGGGGTCGAGACGTGGAGGTTGAAGTCCAGCAGCTCGGCGGCCTGCAGCCAGGTGTTGCACATGTTGTTGGAATCGCCCACCCAGGCCACGGTCTTGCCCTGGATCGAGCCGCAGTGTTCGATGTAGGTAAAGATGTCGGCCAGGATCTGGCAGGGGTGGAACTCGTTGGTCAGGCCGTTGATGATGGGCACGCGCGAATAGGCGGCGAAGCGCTCGATCTTGGTCTGTTCGAACGTGCGGATCATGACCAGGTCGACCATCCGCGAGATGACCTGGGCCGAGTCCTCGACCGGCTCGGAGCGTCCGAGCTGGGAGTCGCCGGTGGTCAGGTGGATGACCGAGCCGCCCATCTGGTACATGCCGGCTTCGAACGACACGCGGGTGCGGGTGCTGGCTTTTTCGAACACCATCGCGAGCGTGCGGTCGCTCAGGGTGAAGTGCGGCTCGTAGTTCTTGAACTTGCGCTTGATCAGCGCGGCGCGGCTGAACAGGTATTCGATTTCCTCGCGCGCGAGGTCGTTGAACTGGAGGAAGTGGCGCAGCGCGGGGGAGGTCTTCGGATTTTGCTGGGGAGTTGCGGTCATGCGACGCCTCTGACAGAGAGTTGCCGAATCGGCGGGCGGTGCCGTGGCGCCGCGGGCCATCGACTCATCGGCTCGTTTCGCGGAAAGGATCAATGATACCCGAGGCATTGTTACAGGCGGCGGGGGCGCCAAGATGGTGCGCGATCGCGGCGGCGACGAGGGGAGCGTGGGTCCGCGCCAGATCGTGGTCCCCGCCGGGAACGATCTGTAGCCGGGCATGGGGAAGCAGCGATGCCAGGCGCTTCCCGACGGCCAGGGGGCTGATGGGGTCCTGGTCGCCCCAGAGCAGGAGCGTGGGGGCCGTGATCGAGGGGAGGCGCGCCGACAGATCTTCCTGCGGACCGGCGATCCAAGGGGCCGCCCCGGGGTAGGCCAGGAAATAATCGGTGCGCCAATCGGCTCCGCCGAGGTCCGCGACCGGGACGCCGCCCGAGGTGGCGGCGAGAACCAGGCGGTTGACCAGCGAGGGGGCCGCGAGCGCCAGCCGGATCGCGATCAGGCCGCCCATGGATTGCGCGACGATGTCGACCGGTTCGGTGATGTGCCGCAATGCCAGGCGGACGAGGTCGTCGATCCCGTTCACGTCGGGGTGGGGTGGCTCGTTTCCCAGTCCCGGCCACGCCAGCAGGATCCCTTCCGGTCCGAGGCGGCCGGAGACGGGTTTCCAGAACGAGGCGCTGCCCCCGGCTCCGGGCAGGAAGAGGATTTTGGCGGCGCGGGTCGTCATGAGAGTGGGGTGGAAATCGTGCCGCGCGCGTGCGCGCCGTTCAGTGTGCGGGTGGAGGACGGGCGGGTCGATAAGCTACAATGCCGAGCTTCTCTGGCGGGGGTGACCCTGCCCGTCGCGAGCCTTGCCGGGCCCTATCTGGTCTGCCGGGCCCGCGTCGAGTCCCGCCGCCGCGCGGGGCGGTCCGGCTGGTGCGTGCAACACGGGTGTGCGACGGACCGGGCTCAAGATCCATCGGGTTCACGAGACCCATTCACGGCGGACATGCTTCCGCAGACAACGGCGATGGCTGAAAGCGTCAGGCAGTTCATTATTCAGGGTATCACTTCCAGCGGCAGCAAGTTCCGCCCCAGCGACTGGGCCGAGCGCCTGGCTGGTGTCATGTCGCCTTTTCGGCCGAAGGGGAGCGTGGCGAGTCCCTTCACCTATTCCCCTTACGTCGTGCCCACCTTCATCGATGGCGTCAAGTGCGTGGTGGTGGACGAGCGGTTGCGGGCGCTCGAGCCCCTGGCCTGGCAGTTCGTGAGTGATTTCGCGCGCGACAACGATTTGCGCACGGTCGAGGCCTGCCTGATTCCCGATACGCCGCCCAGGCCTCGGCAGCCCTGAGCGGGCGGAGTCCGGTTGGCGGGGCGGGGCCATCTTTGCCATGCATGGACGAACAAAAGCCAGCTTGGCAGGTGGGTATCCTGCCAGGCTGGCGTCTTGCTCGCGCGCAGCGCCGGGCCGCGCTGCGGAATCAGATCAGGCCAGGGCCTTGACGGCGGCGGCCAGGCGGCTCTTGTGGCGAGCGGCCTTGTTCTTGTGAATGATCTTCTTGTCCGCGACGCGGTCGATGACGCTGGTGGCCTTCTGCAGCACTTCCGTGGCGGCGGTCTTGTCGCCAGCTTCCACGGCCTGGCGCACGCGCTTGATCGACGTGCGCAGCATCGAACGCAGGCTGGAGTTGTGCTTGTTGCGGACCACTGCTTGGCGGGCGCGCTTGCGTGCTTGGGCGGTATTAGCCATGAAAATTCCGTATCTGGTAGGGCGAAGTCACGACTTGCTATACGCGGCGGCAGGAGCTTCGCAAAGCCAAAGACTATAGCCCCAAATGACCGTAAAATCAAATACTTCGTGGTCGAGTCCCCGCAAAACCACGAGCAAGGCAACCATACTCGCGCGGTGCGCCGCGTACAAGGCCATCCATGAATTTGCTGCGCGCCGCGGCCACCATCAGTAGTTATACCCTGTTGTCCCGCATCACCGGCCTCGTGCGCGACGTGCTGATTGCCCGGGCATTCGGCGCCGGCAGCCTGACCGACGCGTTCTGGGTGGCTTTCCGCATCCCCAATCTGCTGCGGCGGCTGTTCGCCGAAGGCGCGTTTTCGCAGGCTTTCGTGCCCATCCTGGGAGAGGCCCGGAATCGCCATGCGCCCGAGGATACCCGCCGCCTGCTGGACCACGTGGCCTCGCTGCTGACCTTCGCGCTGATGGCGGTGACGGCGGCGGGCGTGATCGCGGCGCCCTGGGTGGTCAGCGCGATGGGCAGCGGGCTGCGGGGCGCGGAGCGCGTGGCCGACTTCCAGGCGGCGGTCTGGATGACCCGTGTGATGTTCCCCTACATATTGTGCATGTCGCTGGTGGCCTTCGCGTCCGGCGTGCTCAATACCTGGCGGCATTTCGGCGTGCCGGCGTTCACGCCCGTGCTGCTGAACCTGTCGATGATCGCCGCCAGCCTCTGGCTCGCCCCGCACCTGGACGTGCCCCTGTACGCCCTGGCGGTGGGCGTGATGGCCGGCGGCGTGGCGCAGCTGGCGATGCAGTTCGCCGCACTGGCGCGGCTGGGCCTGTGTCCCCGCATCGGGCTGGGGCTGCGCGCGGCCTGGGCGGATCCCTATGTGCGGCGCATCCTGCGGCAGATGCTGCCGGCCATCGTGGGCGTCTCGGTGGCCCAGGTGTCGCTGCTGATCAACACCAATATCGCGACCTGGCTGGCCCCGGGCAGTGTCACCTGGCTGTCCTTCGCCGATCGCCTGATGGAGTTCCCGACCGCGCTGCTGGGCATCGCGCTCAGTACGGTGCTGCTGCCGAACCTGTCGCAGGCCCATGCCGCCGGCCAGGCCGAGGAATACAGCGCGCTGCTGGACTGGGGGCTGCGCCTGACGCTGTTGCTGGGCTTGCCTGCGTGCCTGGGGATGGCCTTGATGTCCAAGGCCCTGGTCAGCACGCTGTTCCATTACGGCGCCTTTACCGCCGCCGACGTCGACCAGACCCGGATGGCGGTGGTCGCCTACGCGGTGGGCCTGATCGGGCTCTTGTCCGTGAAAATCCTGGCGCCCGGGTTCTACGCCAGGCAAGATATCCGCACGCCGGTCAAGATCGCGCTGGTGGTGCTGGTGACCACGCAGTGCCTGAACCTGGTGTTCGTGCCGTGGCTGCATCATGCCGGGCTCGCGCTGTCCATTGGCCTGGGCGCCTGCATCAACGCGCTGGCCCTGCTGGCCGGCCTGCGCCGTCGCGGCGTCTACCGGCCGCTGGCAGGATGGGGCGGCTTCCTGGCGCGGATGGCGGTGGCGCTGGTGGCCATGGGCATCGCGCTGTGGCTGGTGGAGCAGCGGGTCGACTGGCTGGGCCTGCAGTCCCACGCCTGGCTGCGCGTGGCGTTGCTGCTGGGATCCGTGGCCGGCGCCGCCGTGGTCTACTTCGGCGTACTGTTCGTGTTGGGCTTTCGGCCGCGTGATTTCCGGCGCCGGGCGGCGCCCGCCGGGACATAGGGACCACGGACAACCGGGAGTACCGATGCGATGCCTGACGCGCCCATCAACCGCACCAGCGAATTCCTGCCGCGCACCGCGTTCTGGATACGCGATCAGGCCACCTCGGTCGGGCAGCCGCCGCTGCACAAGCACGAGTATTTCCAGATCTATGTGAACCTGGCCGGCCGCACCGAGCACGTGCTGGGCGCGACGGTCCGGCCCATCCTGCCGGGCACGCTCAGTTTCATCATGCCGCTGCGCGTGCATTGCATCCGGCACGTCGAACCCGCGGAGTTCTTCGTCATCAATTTCCGCCGCGATTTCCTGCGGCCGGAGTCGCGCATGGACCTGCTGGAGCTGGAGGACGTGTCCATCGAGGAGATGCCCGAGCTCGCGCCGTTCCTGTACCAGGAGCACCTGGACTTCGAGCTCGGCGCGGACGAGTTGGCCGAGGTGCGTCGGTTGTGCCTGCGCATGCAGGCCGAGCACGGCCGGGGCGGCTTCTACGCCACCGAGTTCATCCGCGCGGACCTGTTCCGCCTGATCGGCCTGGCATGCCGCCGCCACCAGGACGATCTGCAGGCCCTGGCCCGGACCACGATGCTGCAAGGCAGCCGCCGGGCGTCGCTGGCCCGCGTGAGCCGCTTCATGAGGGAGCACCTGGCCGAGCCCATCACGCTGGCGGACGCGGCGGCTGCCGCCTATCTGTCGACCCATTACCTGGCGCACCTGCTCAAGCGGGAGACCGGCAGGACCTTTACCGAAATCCTGGCCGACCAGCGCATGGATCTCGCGTGCCGGATGCTGGCGGGGTCGCCGCGCCCGATCGCCGAGATCGCCGCCAGCGTGGGTTTTCCCGACGAGGCCTACTTCGCCCGCCGCTTCCGGCAACTGCGCGGCGTGACCCCCAGTGCCTATCGCAGCCAGGCCGCCGGCCGGGAGAGCCCGGCCGAGCGGGGCGAGGCCTGGCACGGCCCGTGATTTGTCCAAATTGTCGCCAATCCCGTCCATGGCCGGCGGTGGCCGCGGTTCCTATACTTTTCTTCATGCGCGGGGCGTGCGGGGGCATGCTGTCCGCGTCACCGGAAAAGGGAGGGCGCCATGTATCGACCGTTACGCCGGCTGGGGTTGGCAGCGTGCCTGTGGGCATGCGCGATGGGAGCCGCCGCCGCGGCCGATGCGGATTATCCGGCCCGTCCGGTCCGCATGGTGGTGCCCTATGTCGTGGGCGGCAGCACCGACCTGCTGGGCCGCCAGTTCGCGCAGCGGCTGAGCACCGTGCTGGGCCAGCAGGTCTTCGTCGAGAACCAGGGCGGAGCCGGCAGCACGATAGGCACGGCCACGGTGGCCCGGGCGCAGCCGGATGGCTACACCATCGGCCTGCTGGACACCGCTTTCGCCATCAATCCCAGCCTGTACGCCAAACTGCCGTATGACAGCCTGACGGACTTCGATTTCCTGTCGGTGATCGCCACGGCGACCGGCGTGCTGGTGGTCAATGCCAAGCGGGTCAAGGCCCGGACGCTGCAGGAACTGGTGGCCGAGGCCAAGGCCCGGCCGGACCAGCTCAGTTTCGCGTCCGCGGGCTCGGGCACGGTCGTTCATCTGCATGGCGAGACCTTCAAGACGGCCGCGGGCATCAAGCTGCTGCACGTGCCCTACAAAGGGGCGGGGCCGGCGATCGCCGACCTGCTGGGCGGGCAGGTGGACATGATGTTCAACCTGCCGGTGCTGGTCGCGCCGCAGGTCAAGAGTGGCGTGCTGGCTCCGATCGCGGTGACCGGCGACAGGCGTTCGCCGATGTTTCCCGATACGCCGTCTTTCGCCGAGGCCGGTTATCCGGGCGTCAATGCCGTGTCGCTGTGGGTGGTGGCCGCGCCCAAGGGGCTGCCCGCCGCCGTCCATGACAAGCTGGTGGCCGCCATTGGCCAGGCCATGGCCGGGCCGGAGATGCAGGCCCGGCTGGCCGAGAATTCGTTCGAACGCACGGTGGTGCCGTATCCGCAGAGCGTGGATTTCGTGCGCGAACAGATGGCCAAGTTCGCCGCGGCGGTGAAGGCTTCCGGCGCGACGGTCAACTGATGCGCATCGTCGATATCCTGGAAAGAACGGTCGCGCTGGAGTCGCGCCTGTCCAATGCCCGTTCCGATTTCAGCCAGATGACCGCCACGGTGGTGGCGGTGGTTTCCGATGTCATCCGGGATGGACGCCCCCTGACAGGGTTCGCGTTCAATTCCTTCGGCCGCTATGCCTGCGGCGAACAGATCCGCGACCGGATCGCGCCGCGTATCCTGGGCGCCGATCCGGACAGCCTGCTGGATGGCACGGGGCGTAATTTCGATCCCGCGGCGATCCTGGCTTGCGGACAGCGGCGGGAGCGGCGGGGCGGCTACGCGGAACGCGCCATTCCCATGGGCACGGTGGATGTGGCCGTGTGGGACCTGGTGGCCAAGGTGGAGGGCAAGCCGCTGCACGCCGTGCTGGCCGAGCGTCATGGCGGCGGCCGGGCGCGCACGCACGCACCGGTGTATGTCGGCGGCGGCTGGTATTTTCCGGGACAAACGTCGCGCGACCTGAAAGACGAGATGATCCGCTACCGCGACGCCGGCTACCGGATGGTGAAAATGAAGATCGGCGGCCTGTCGGTGGCCGAGGACTGCCGGCGCATCGAAGCGGTGCTGAGCGAGATGGGCGAGGGCCGGGCCCTGGCCGTGGACGCGAGCTGCGCGTTCGGCCGCGATGTCGCGCTGGACTACGCGCGCGCCATCGCGCCCTATGGCCTGCGCTGGTTTGAAGAGCCCTGCGACTTCATGGAGTACGGTATCTATGCGGACCTGGCCCGCGCCTACGAGGGGCCCCTGGCCACCGGCGAGAACATGGCTTGCGGCAAGGAGCTGGACCACTTTCTGTCCTACGCGGGCTTTCGTCCGGATCGCGACATCATCCAGCTCGATCCCCCGCTGTCCTTCGGCATCACCGAATACCTGAACGTGCTGGCGGTGGCCGGCAGGCACGGCTTTGCCCGTTCCGCGATGTATCCCCATGGCGGCAATCTGATGTGCCTGCATCTGGTCGGGGGCCTGGGGCTGGGAGGCTGCGAATCCTATCCGGATACGTTCGGGATCTTCAGCGGCTTCGGCGAGGAAGTCGCCATCGCCGACGGGCAGGCCGTCCTGCCGCAGTCGCCGGGCATAGGTTTCGAGCGCCAGCCCGGTTTGTACGCCGTGATGAAGGACATGGCGGGATACTGACACCAACGAAGGAGTGAAAATGAAGATCGGACGCATGGCCACGGTGGCCGGAGCGCATGTATGCGCGATCGACGGCGATCGTGTCGTCGACCTGGCGCTGGCGGCCTGTTCGGCCGGGCGGGAATGGATGGCGCCGCTGTTCCGCGACCTGCGGCTGTTCCTGGCGGCGGGCGACATGGCGTGCGAGGAGGCCGCCAGCCTGGCCGCGTCCGGGCCCGCCGTTCCGTTGGCATCGGTGCGCCTGCTGGCCCCCATCGAACCGGGATCCAAGATCCTGGCGCACGTGGTCAATTATTTCGACCATGGCGCCGAGGGCAAGCTGACGCCGCCCGAACAGCCGTTCTTCTTCACCAAGCTGCCCGGGACGGTGGTCGCCCCCGGCGACCCCATCTGCGGCCACGATTTTTCGAGCAAGGTGGATTACGAGGCGGAGCTGGCGGTCGTCATCGGCAGGGAAGGGCGCGATATCGCCGAAGAGGATGCCTACGCGCACGTGGCGGGATACACCGTTTGCAATGACGTGAGCTACCGCGAGCTGCAGGCCAACGAGGCGGCGCCGACCCTGACCGGCCGCTACGGCCAGAACTGGATACAGGGCAAGAGCCTGGACCGTTCCTGCCCGCTGGGGCCGGCCATCGCGCTGGCGCGGGACATTCCGCGGCCGTACCCGCTGCGCATCATGTGCCGGGTCAACGGCGAAGTCCGGCAGGATGCCTCCACCGAGCAGATGATCTTCAAGATCCCGGCGCTGGTCGCGTATATTTCGCGCGCGATGACGCTGCGGCCGGGCGACGTGATCGCCACCGGCACGCCCGCGGGCTGCGGCGTGGCCGACGGCCGCTATCTGCGGCCGGGCGATGTCGTGGAGTGCGAGATCGAGAAGGTGGGGAGCCTGCGCAACACGGTGATGGCGGCAAGCCGGGCCTGAGCGGCCCGGTTCCCGCCAGGGCGGGCGCCCCCGCGAGGGGGGCGCCGGCCGCTAGAGCAGCGGCACCAGCAGCAGTGCGACGAGGTTGACGATCTTGATGAGCGGGTTCACCGCGGGACCGGCCGTGTCCTTGTAGGGGTCGCCCACCGTGTCGCCGGTGACGGCGGCCTTGTGGGCCTCGGAGCCCTTGCCGCCGTGGTGGCCTTCCTCGATGTATTTCTTGGCGTTGTCCCAGGCGCCGCCACCGGTGCACATGGAGATGGCGACGAACAGCCCGGTGACGATGGCGCCCATCAGCATGCCGCCCACCGCCATGCGCGCCGCTTCGCCGCCCATCAGCAGGCCGATGATCACGGCCAGCACGATGGGCACCACCACCGGCAGCGCCGAGGGCACCATCATTTCCTTGATCGCGGCCTTGGTCAGCATGTCCACGGCCTTGCCGTACTCGGGCTTGGCGGTGCCTTCCATGATGCCGGGGATCTCGGCGAACTGGCGCCGGACCTCGACCACCACCGATCCCGCGGCGCGGCCCACGGCCTCCATCGCCATGGCCGCGAACAGGAAGGGGATCAGGCCGCCCACGAACAGGCCGATGATGACGGCCGGTTCGGCCAGCGAGAAATCGACGTTCTTGCCGAGGTGGTCGAGCGCGTGGGTGAAGTCGGCGAACAGCACCAGCGCCGCCAGGCCGGCCGATCCGATGGCGTAGCCCTTGGTGACGGCCTTGGTGGTGTTGCCGACCGCGTCCAGCGGGTCGGTGATGTTGCGCACCGATTCCGGCATCTGCGCCATTTCGGCGATGCCGCCGGCGTTGTCGGTGATGGGGCCGTAGGCGTCCAGCGCGACGATGATGCCGGCCATGGACAGCATGGCGGTGGCCGCGACGGCGATGCCGTACAGGCCCGCCAGCGTGTAGGCGGCATAGATGGCCAGGCAGACCATGATCACGGGCGCGGCGGTGGACTTCATCGAGACCGCCAGGCCGGCGATGATGTTGGTGCCGTGACCGGTGGTCGAGGCCTGCGCCACGTAGCGCACCGGCTTGTATTCGGTGCCTGTGTAGTACTCGGTGATCCAGACGATCAGGCCGGTCAGCACCAGGCCCACCACGGTGCAGCCGTAGAGCCGGCCCAGGCTGTTGCCGTCGTCCAGCGGGGTGCCGGCGAAGACCCAGGCCGTCAGGGGATAGAACGCCACCAGCGCCAGGACGCCGGCCACCGCGAGGCCGCGGTACAGCGCGGTCATGATGCGCTTGCCGGGACTGGCCTTGACCGCCATGCAGCCCAGGATGGACGCGATGATGGAGAAGCCGCCCAGGACCAGCGGGTAGATGACCGCCTGCAGCGGCGCCACCTCGATCACCAGCGAGCCCAGCAGCATGGTGGCGACGATGGTGACGGCATAGGTCTCGAACAGGTCCGCCGCCATGCCGGCGCAGTCGCCCACGTTGTCGCCCACGTTGTCGGCGATCACGGCGGGATTGCGCGGGTCGTCTTCGGGGATGCCGGCCTCGACCTTGCCCACCAGGTCGGCGCCCACGTCGGCGCCCTTGGTGAAGATGCCGCCGCCCAGGCGCGCGAAGATGGAAATCAGCGAGGAGCCGAAGGCCAGGCCGATCAGCGGCTGCAACTGCTCGTGCAGCCCGGCGCCGGCCGCGCCCGACAGGTTGGTGTCCAGCAATACCCAAAGCAGCACGGTGATGCCGGTCAGCCCCAGGCCCACCACCAGCATGCCGGTGATGGCGCCGCCGCGGAAGGCGACGGTCAGGGCTTCATTCAAGCCCCGTGTGGCCGCCTGGGCGGTGCGCACGTTGGCGCGCACCGAGACGTTCATGCCTATGAAGCCCGCGGCGCCGGAAAGCACGGCGCCCACTGCGAAGCCCAGCGCGCACGGCCAGCCCAGGCCGGGCACGAGGCCGATGACGACGAACAGCACCACGCCGACGATGGCGATGGTCGTGTACTGACGGGCGAGATAGGCTTGAGCGCCCTGCTGCACGGCCGTCGCGATTTCCACCATGCGGGTGTTCCCGCTTTCCTGCTTGAGTATCCAGAAGGTGGAAATCGCGCCGAACGCGACGGCCAGAAGGCCGCATACGAGCGCGAAGGACAGACCGGTTGCCATGCAACTCCTCCTTTTGTTCAACTACGAAAGTTTCAAAAACTACCGAGCAAACAAAAAACAGTGCAAGACATCTCCGCTCCAGGGCACCGCGGATCCGGCTTTGCCGGTCCCGCCAGTGCCGTCCCTTGAGGGGAGCGGCCATCGGCCGCCTGGGGCGGCTTCCCTTCCGGTCCGCCAGTGCCGCCCCTGGGGGGCGAGCGTCGGCGCGCAGGGGGACTCTATTTCAGTGCATCGAACAGGCGGGTCTTGATCTCTTCGACCGAGCCCACGCCCGAGATCTTGCGGTAGCGAGGCGCCTTCGCATCGCCGTCGGCGGCCCACTGCGAGTAATAATCGACCAGCGGCCGGGTCTGCTGGCGATAGACTTCGAGACGCTTGCGCACGGTCTCTTCCTTGTCGTCGTCGCGCTGGACCAGCGGTTCGCCGGTAACGTCGTCGACGCCGGCGTTCTTGGGCGGATTGAAGCGCAGGTGATAGGTGCGGCCGCTGGCCAGGTGCACGCGGCGGCCGCTCATGCGTTCGATGATCTCTTCCTCGGGTACGTCCACTTCGATCACGAAGTCCAGCGGCACGCCGGCCGAGCGCAGCGCCTCGGCCTGGGGGATGGTGCGGGGAAATCCGTCGAACAGGTAGCCGTTGGCGCAGTCCGCTTCCTTCAGCCGGTCCTGGACGAGGCCGATGATGATGTCGTCGGAGACCAGTCCGCCAGCGTCCATGACTTTCTTGGCTTCGATGCCCAGGGGCGTGCCGGCCTTCACGGCGGCACGCAGCATGTCGCCGGTGGAAATCTGGGGAATGCCGTAGCGGTCCTTGAGGAACGCGGCCTGGGTGCCTTTGCCAGCGCCGGGCGCTCCGAGCAAGATTAGACGCATTGATGCTTCCTGATTGAGTTGGTGTTCTTGGCCTGCGGCACTGCCGGCGCACGCACCGCTGGCCCGGCCTGTCGGGGGCCGGGTCGCGAGCTTGCCGCCGGGATGGTGATGAAGGCCGATGCGCTGCGGCATGCGGTCGATGTCGGTATGCCGACCCCCCTGTGGCCGCATGTTTCAGGCACGAATGCCCCCAAACTTACCTCAAGCGCGCGGCGCCGGTCAAATCAGCCTTGGGCGGCTACCAGCCGGCGCACGAATTCCAGATCGGCGGCCGTGTCGACACCGGGCGCGGGGGCCTGCGGCGTGACGTGAACCTGGATGGCGTAGCCGTGCTCGAGCGCGCGCAACTGTTCGAGCGATTCCCATCGCTCCAGGCGACCCTGGGGCAGCGTGGGGAAGCGGCGCAGGAAGCCGACGCGATAGGCATAGAGGCCGATGTGGCGCAGGGCGGGCAGGCCGGGTGCGAAGATGCGTTCGCCGCCGGCCAGCGCATCGCGGGCCCAGGGGATGGGCGCGCGCGAAAAATACAGGGCATGGCCGTCGGCGCCGCAGACGACCTTGACGAAATTGGGATTGAACAGTTCGTCGGCGGTATCGATGGGGTGTGCCGCCGTGGCGATGGCGGCCGCGCTGTGGCGGTCCAGCGTCTGGGCGACATGGGCGACCAGCGCGGGATCGATCAGGGGTTCGTCGCCCTGGATGTTCACCACGATCTGCGTGTCGTCGAGTTCGAGCGCGTCGCAGGCTTCGGCCAGGCGGTCGGTGCCGGTCGGATGGTCGGCACGGGTCATCAGGCTGTCGAAGCCGTGGGCGCGGACGGCATCGCGGATGGCGGCGTCGTCCGTGGCCACGAGGATGCGGGAGGCGCCGCTGGCCTGGGCCTGCCGGGCGACGCGGACGATCATGGGGATGCCGCCGATGTCCGCCAGCATCTTGCCGGGCAGGCGCGTGGAGGCGGCGCGGGCCGGGATGATGGCGGTGAAATCGGCCGGGTCAGGCATGAGGCGTCCCGGCGGCAGGGGTTCCGGCCTCGTCCTGCCACGGCTGGGCCTCGGACTCGAGCATGACCGGAATGCCGTCGCGGATGGGGAAGCTCAGGCGGTCGGCGCGGCAGCCCAGGAGGCGCGCGGCGCGGTCGTGGCGCAGCGGGCCCTTGCAGAGCGGGCAGACCAGGATGTCAAGCAGACGTATGTCCATGGAGTCGGGTTTCCAGCCAATCGAAGAACGCGGGGTCGGACAAATGCGCCGAAACCGTGACGGCCCACACGCGCGGGTCGTCCACAGTCGGGCATTTTACGGCGTCCTTGTCGGTGACGAGTATGAGATCGGCCTCGATCGCCGCGAACGGCGAGTGAGCGTAGTCGTAATGGTCGGGCAGGCCCAGCGTGGTGTCCAGCCGTACGCCGGCGCGGCGCAGCGTGGCGAAAAAGCGGTCGGGGTTGCCGATGCCGGCCACCGCGGCGATGTGGGGCATCGAGGCCAGTTCCGCCAGGGGCAGCCGTTTGCCGTCGGCCAGGCGCCAGGCATGCTCGACGGCGAGATCCATGTCGACGGTACGCACGTCATTGGGCGTGGCAGGCACCGGGCCAGGCACGCCGCCGCTGCGGTTCGTGACGATCGCGTCGACGCCGCGCAGGCGCGAGGCCGGCTCGCGCAGCGGGCCGGCGGGCAGCAACCGGCCGTTGCCGATGCCGCGTTCGTCCTGCACCACGATTTCCACGTCGCGGGCCAGCGCCAGATGCTGCAAGCCATCGTCGGACAGGATGACGTCGATATGAGGGTGCGCCGCCAGCAGCGCGCGGGCGGCGTCGGCGCGGCGTGGATGGACCGCCACCGGAACGTCCGCCTGGCGCGCGATCAACGCCGGTTCGTCGCCGAAGGCCGCGGGGTCCAGGTGGCCGCACCCCACGCGGGGGGCGGGGCCGGCCTGCACGCCGTAGCCGCGGCTGATCACGCCGGGATGGCGGCCGCGTGCCCGCAGGGCGCGCGCCGCGGCCACGATGAACGGTGTCTTGCCCGTGCCGCCGACATAGATGTTGCCGACCACGATGACCGGCACTCCCACCTGTTCGGCCCGCAGCCAGCCCGCCCCGTAGGCCAGGCGCTTGGCGGCAACCACGCCGGCGGCCAGCAGCGACAGGGGGGAAAGCAGCCACGATAGCCATCCGCCCGTTTGCCACTGGCGCTGCAGCGTGGTGCGCAGGGCGGCCCCGGGCTTCATCTGCCCGGTCCCGCGGGCGTGGCCTGCGTGGTGAATCCGATGCGGGAGATACCTGCCCGTCCCGCCGCTTCCATGGCCCGCACCACGGCCTGGTGGGTGGCCGCGGCATCCGCGTCGATCACCAGCGAGAGATCTTCCCGTCCGGCCGCCGCCCTGCGCAGCGCCTCGGACAATTGGTCGGCGTCAGCAATGGGCAGCGCCTTGCCGTTGAGCGCGTAGCGGCCGTCCGCGGCGACGGTGACGGTCAGGCCCGTGGCCGGTTCGGCGGATTGGGCGCTGGCGTCGGGCAGGCGCACGGACAACTGGCTGAAGCGCGAGAAGGACGTGCTGGCGGCCAGGAAGATCAGGATGACCAGCAGGACGTCGATCAACGGGATCAGGTTGATGTCGGGTTCGTCGGTCCCGAGGTGGCGGCGGAAGTTCATCGGCGGGCGCTGGGGGGCGTCATTCGGCCTGCAGGGTGTCGGCCAGGCGGGCGGCCGCCCGTTCGAGGTCGTGCAGGCTGTCGTTGATACGGGCGCGGAAGTAGCGGTAGAAGATCATGGCAGGGATGGCGATGAAAATGCCCAGCCCGGTGTTGTACAGTGCGATCGATATGCCGTGCGCCAGTTGCGCGGGGTCGCTGCCGGCCGGCGCGTACGAACCGAAGATCTCGATCATGCCGACCACGGTGCCGAACAGGCCCATCAGGGGCGCCACCGCCGCGATGGTGCCGATGGCTCCGACGTAGCGGTTCAGGTTGTGCGCGACCGTCTCGCCCGATTGCTCGAGCGCATCCTTGAGCGCGGGGCGTGAGCGGTGGCCGTTGCGCAGTCCCGCGGCCAGGATGCGGCCCAGCGGCGAATCGGCTTCGAGCTTGCCCACGATCTCCGGGGTGATGCGCCGTTTCTGCACCAGGGCGAGTACGTCTTCCAGCAGCCGGGGCGGGGCGATCCGGCTTTTGCGCAGGGCGAGCAGGCGTTCGACGATGAGCGTCAGCGCGACGAACGAAGTGGCGATCAGCGGCCAGATGGGCCAGCCGGCCTCGCGGACGATGGCGAGCAAGAAACCTCTCCTTTTCGATGAAGGCGAGAATGTACGGGCGCGGGCGGGCGAGGGCAAGTCGCCGGACCGAAAGTATCCACAGAATCTGTGGATAATTATGTGTGTAACTCGGCGCGGGGCCATGAAATACGCGGTTCTTGCTAGGGTGCCCGCTTTTGATTCAGTGCTTGGTGAAGTTAAAAATCCAATCAAATCAATGGCTTATAAGAAAATAATGCCGTCTGTGACAGAGAAATTACTTGACAACCATAGTTTTCAAGCCTGTGGAAAGCTTCTTGCCTGGAAAGCCTCATGAACGCTGGTTTTGCGTCCGCACATGACGATTTTTCGCGGGGGATTCTTACTATCTCCCAGCTAAACCGCGCCGTGGCGGGTTTGTTGGAGCGCAGCATTCCCCTGGTGTGGGTGCGGGGCGAGGTATCGAATTTCACCGCGGCGGCCTCCGGCCATTGGTATTTCACGCTCAAGGATGGCGGCGCCGCCGCGCGCGGCGTCATGTTCCGGGGGCGCGCCATGCTGGTGGGCTTCACGCCGCGGGAAGGCGACCGCATCGAGGTCCGGGCCCGGGTGTCGCTGTACGAGCCGCGTGGCGACTACCAGTTGCAGGTCGAGGCCATGCGCCGGGCTGGCCAGGGCGATCTGTTCGAAGCCTTCCTGCGGCTGAAGGAAAAATTGTCGGCCGAAGGGCTGTTCGATCCCGCCCGCAAGCGCGCGCCCGTGGCCGTGCCGCGTGCGCTGGGCATCGTCACGTCGCTGCAGGCGGCGGCGCTGCGCGACGTGCTGACGGCGTTGGCGCGGCGGGTGCCGCATGCCAGGGTGGTGATCTATCCGGCCCCCGTCCAGGGGGACGAGGCCGGCCCGAGGCTGGCCCAGGCCATCGCGCTGGCCAACCAGCGCGCGGAGGTGGATACCCTGCTGCTGGTGCGGGGCGGCGGCAGCATCGAGGATTTGTGGGCGTTCAACCATGAAGGGCTGGCGCGGGCCATCGTCGCCAGCGCGATTCCCGTCATCAGCGGCGTTGGCCACGAGACCGACTTCACCATTGCCGATTTCGCCGCCGATCTGCGGGCGCCCACGCCCACGGCCGCCGCCGAGATGGCCGGCCTGCCCCGCGAGCAGTGGCTGGCGCGCCTGCGCCAGGCGGCCCAGGAACTGCGGCGGGCCCAGCGGCGCCGTGTCGAACAGGCCGGGCAGCGGCTCGACCGCGCGGCGTCGCAACTGATTTCTCCGCGCGAACGGCTGGCGCGGCAGCAGGAACGGCTGGCCGTGCTGGTGCGAGGGCTGGGCGCGGCCTGGACCGGGGCGCAGCGCGACCGCGAGGCCGCGGCCGGATTGCTGCGGCAGCGCTTGATCGCCCAGTTGCCGGATCCCGCGGGGCTTTCGGCCCGGGTGGACGACCTGGCGCGGCGCGTGCGGCAGTGCCAGGCCTATCGGCTCGACCGCCTGCAGCAGCGGCTGGCCTCGCATGCCGCGCACCTGCGGGCGCTGGGGCCCGAGCAGACCCTGGCGCGCGGCTATGCCATCGTGCGTGACGATCAGGGCGGCATCGTGCGCCAGGCACGGAGCTTGCAGACGGGCGCCCGGCTCGACCTGAGCTTCGCGGAAGGTTCGGCCCGGGCGTCGGTGACGGCGATCGAGGCTGACCGCGGACTGGTGTGATGGCCAGTATCCAGGCGGTTGCCGGGGCATGACATGACTGTGTCGCCCCGGCGCGGTAACCTTGCGTCACGCGGGGACTTCCGGGCCAAGCGGCGCGCTTGCCGATAAAATGCCTCCGCAAACCTCCCAACCAGAAAGAAGCAGGAGCTCAGATGGAACACACTCTTCCGCAATTGCCGTACGCCCAGGACGCCTTGGCCCCGACCATTTCCAAGGAAACGCTGGAATACCACCACGGCAAGCACCACCAGACCTACGTCACCAATCTGAACAACCTCATCAAGGGCACGGAGTTCGAGAACGCCTCGCTCGAAGATATCGTCAAGAAGTCGTCCGGTGGCATCTACAACAACGCCGCCCAGCACTGGAACCACTCCTTCTACTGGAACTGCCTGACCCCCAAGAGCACGCCGCCCGCCGGCAAGCTGGCCGATGCCATCAATGCCAAGTGGGGCAGCTTCGACGCGTTCAAGGACACCTTCAACAAGCAGGCCGCCGCCAACTTCGGTTCGGGCTGGACCTGGCTGGTCAAGAAGGCCGACGGCTCGGTCGACATCGTCAACACCGGCGCCGCGGGCAACCCGCTGACCACGGGCGATACCCCGCTGCTGACCTGTGACGTGTGGGAGCACGCCTACTACATCGACTACCGCAATGCCCGCCCGAAGTACCTCGAGAGCTTCTGGGGCATCGTGAACTGGGAATTCGTGGCCAAGAACCTGGGCTGATTCCCGCCGCGGCCCCACGGGGCCGCCGCATGACGCGCGCTGTCGCAAGCTTGGGCTTGCACGCACAGCGCGCGTTTTTCATTGCTTTTCTTCCATGAAAGCTCGACGCTCAGTGCCCTGGCGCGACCAGGCCTCCATCACAGTGCGACGCAAGGGACGGCAGGTCCTGCGGGTATCGCGCAAGACCTTTCGCTACGCGCTCGTCCTGTGCGGGGCGGCGGTCGTGGCCTTGCTGTCGCTGGCGTTCGCCTGGCTGGCCGAGATCGCGCTCGAGTGGAATCGTCACTGGACCTCGGCCACGCCGTGGGCCGCGCTGGTGGTCATACCGCTGGCGATGGCGGGCCTGCGCTGGCTGACCTTGCGGCTCGCGCCGATGGCGCGCGGCAGCGGCATTCCCCAGGTCATCGCGGCCACCGCCATCCCGGTGCCCGTTGCCTCCGCGGGGCTGGTGTCCCTGAGGCAGGCGCTCTGGAAGATTCCGTTGACCGCGGCGGCGCTGCTGGCCGGCGCCTCGGTGGGGCGCGAAGGACCCTCGGTGCAGGTGGGCGCGGCGGCCATGCTGGCCTGGGGCCGGTTCTGGCAGGAGCGCATAGGCGTCAAGCTGGAGTTCCGGGCGAACGAACTGATAGCCGCGGGCGCCGCCGGGGGCCTGGCCGCGGCATTCAACACGCCGCTGGCCGGCGTGGTATTCGCCATCGAGGAACTGGGGCGGGATGCCGCGGTGCGTTGGAACCGCCTGGCGCTGTCCGGCGTGCTGGCGTCGGGTTTCATCGCGTTGGCCATCGCCGGCAACAATCCTTATTTCCATGCCGCCGCGGCGGCCGGGTTCGCCCAGGGGGCGTGGGGCTGGACCCTGGCCAGCGGCGTGTTGAACGGCGCCGTGGGCGGGCTGTTCGCCGCCACGCTGGTGCGGGGCGCGACAGGGCTGGTCCCCGGGCGGTGGCGTCCCTGGCTGCAGCGGCATCCAGTGCGGGTGGCCTTCCTGTGTGGGCTGGTCGTGGCGGTGCTGGGCTGCCTGACGGGCGGCGCCACCTATGGCACGGGCTATGAACAGACCGCCGCGCTGCTGAACGGGCATCCCGCCGAGAGCGCCTGGTTCGGGATCGCCAAGTGGGTGGCGACCGTGGCGTCGTACGTGTGCGGCATTCCGGGCGGCATCTTCACGCCGTCCCTGGCCATCGGCGCAGGCATGGGCGAGCACATCGTGCAGCTGGCCGGGCCTGCCGCCGATCCGCGCACGCTGGCGCTGGTGTCGATGGCGGCTTTTCTGGCGGCGGCTACCCAGGCGCCGATCACAGCCAGCGTGATCGTGATGGAGATGACGCGCAGCCAGGACCTGATGTTCCATCTGCTGATGGCCACGCTCGTCGCGTCGCTGGTGTCCCGGCAGTTTTGTCCGCGACCGTTCTACCACGCGATGGCGCTGCGCTTCCACAAGGAAGTCATGCACTCTCACCATCGGTCACCCTCCGGGCCGGCGGGTGCCGCGCCGCCAAGTGGTGCCCAAATGTAATTTTGTGAAGTGCATGCTTCACAATAGGCGGGCTCTCGCCCTCTAATAGCGGCTGCGGAAAGCACGTACGAAGGCGTGTCCGGGGGATTTCATGGCAGACAAGAAAAAGGCGGCCACCTGGGTCGCGGGCGTGGTATTGCTGGCAGCGGTCGCAGGCGGCGCATGGTGGGCGGGCAAGCAGTCTGGCGGCAGTGGAGGCGAGCCGCCAGCTTCCGAACTGGTCGGCAGCGCCGATCCCTTCACGCTGCTCGAATGCAGGACGCGACTGTTCGACGAGTCGCTGGCGCTGGCCGTGACGTTCTCGCAGCCGCTCGATCGCCGCCAGTCGCTGGGCAAGCTGCTGCAGGTAGTCGACCTGGGCGCGGCTTCCGGCGATGACGAGGCCGCCAAGACCCAAGGCAAGCCGCGGCCTGGCCAGGCCCTGCCCGAGGGCAAGCCGGTGGCGGGCGACTGGTCGCTGGGCGACAACCCGCGCGTTGCCTACTTCCCCTACATCCAACCCAACCGCCGCTATGCGATCGGCGTGGCAGAGTCCGTCAAGGGCGCGGGCGGGCAGGCGCTGCCCGAGGCTTTCGGCTGCGAAGTGGCCAGCGAAGCCATGCCGCCGTCCTTCTACTTCGCCAGCCGTGGCGTGGTCCTGCCCGCGGGCCAGAACGGCGGCCTGCCGGTGGTGACCGTCAACGCGCCGGAGGTCGACGTGCAGTTCCTGCGTATCGATCCGACGCAATTTCCCAGGTTCTTCGAGCAGGTCCTGGGCGTGCGCAGGCCCGTCGCCAAGACCGACCCGGACGCCGAGGAGGACAGCGACGAGGATGGCGACTGGCGCTACAGCGGCAACCGCAGCCTGAAGGGCACGGTGGGAAGCTGGGACCTGGACCGCCTGAAGGACGTGGCGCGCAGCGTCTATGCCGGCCGCTTCCTGACCGACGACAAGGCCAACCGCCGCCACGTCACCTTCCTGCCGGTCGAGGGCATCAAGGAACTGAAGGATCCCGGCATCTACGTGGCCGTCATGAGCCAGCCCGGGCGTTTCCGGGACGAGTACCAGGTCACCTATTTCTACGTCAGCGACATCGGCCTGCATTCGCGGCGCTACGCCGGCCAGCTCGATGCGTTCGCGACCTCGCTCAAGAGCGGCAAGGCGATGGACGACGTCGAGTTCGAACTGCTGGACGCGAATGCGAAGTCGCTGGGCCGTGCCAAGGCCGACGGGCAGGGGCGCGCCGTGTTCTCGGGCAGTTTCGAGGCCGCGCGCATCCTGCTGGCGCGCCGGGGCGCGGAACTGTCGGTGGTGGCGCTGGCCGAGCCCGCGCTGGACCTTTCCGAGTTCGACGTGGGCGGCTATCCGTCCCGCGACAACAAGCTGTTCGTCTATGCCGGCCGCGATCTGTACCGGCCGGGCGAGCGCTTCGACGTTTCCGTGCTGGTGCGCGACGCCGACGGTCGGGCGGTGCAGGCGGCGCCGGTCACGGCCACGCTGAAGCGGCCGGACGGCCGCACCGTGCGCACCGCCTTGTGGCGGCCCGACGCGCAGGTGCCGGGCTATGTCCGCCAGGCCATCGAACTGCCGGCCGACGCCCAGACGGGAACGTGGCTGCTGGAGGCGCGCCTGGACCCGGCGGCTCGCGCGGCCGATGCCTCGTGGAAGTTCCAGGTGGAAGAGTTCCTGCCCGAGCGCATGAAGCTGGACCTGGCCTCGCCCGAGGGAGTCCTGGCGGCCGGGCGGCCCCTGAATGTGAAGGTGCGGGGCGATTATCTGTATGGCGCGCCCGCGGCCGGCAACCGGCTGCTGGGCACGGTGTCCATCGATCGCGACCGCTATGCGCTGCCGCAGCAATGGCCGGGCTTCCTGTTCGGCGATTTCGCCGATGATGATCGCAAGCAGCGGCGCGACCTGGACGAGACCACCCTGGACGACAAGGGCGCGGCGGCGGTTGCCGTGCCGGTGGACGTGTCCGGCACCGCCTCGCCCATGAAGGTGAAGGCGAGCTTCAGCCTGCTGGAGTCGGGCGGCCGTCCCGTGGTGCGCTCGATCGAACGCAGTGTCTGGCCGGCGCCGGCCCTGATCGGCGTGCGCCCGCTGTTCGACCGCGATGTCGCGCGCGAAGGGACGATGGCCGAGTTCGAGGCGGTGCGCGTGGATCCGCAGGGCAAGGTGGTGCCGCTCAAGCAGGCGCAACTGCGTGTGTACCGCGAGGAGCGGGTGTACTACTGGCGCTTCGACGATCAGCGCGGCTGGAACAGCGGGTTCACCGAAACCGAGGAACTGGTCGAGTCGCGCGTGCTGGCGCTGCCCGAGCGCGTGAAGTTCGGCGTGCCGGTCAAGTGGGGGCGCTACCGGCTGGAACTGAGCGACCCGGAAAACGGCGACACGCTGCGCTACCGTTTCTATGCCGGCTGGGGAGCCCAGGACGCCGAGGAGATGGGCAATCGGCCGGACCGGGTACAGCTCAAGCTGGATCACGCGCCGGTGCGCGAGGGCGATACGGTCAAGCTTTCGATCACGCCACCCCACGACGGCGAGGCGCTGATCGCGGTCGAGGGCGGCACGATGCTGTGGAGCCGGCGCACCAGCGTGAAGGCGGCGGGGTCCACGGTCGAGATCCCCGTCGGCAAGGACTGGAGCCGCCACGACCTGTACGTGTCGGTCACGGTGTTCCGGCCGGGCAGCCAGGGCGACCGCGTCACGCCGGCGCGCGCGCTGGGACTGGTCTATCTGCCGTTGTCCCGCGACGACCGCAAGCTGGCGGTGGAACTGGCCGCGCCGCCCAAGGTGCTGCCGGAGAAGCGGACGACCGTGAAGGTCAAGGTGGGCAACGCGGGGCAGGGCCAGCAGGCGTACGTGACGCTGTCCGCGGTCGACGTGGGCATCCTGAACATCACGCGCTACGCGACGCCCGATCCCTTCGATTTCTTCTTCGGCAAGCATCGCTATGCGCCGGAGTTGCTGGACCTGTACGGCAAGCTGATCGAGAAGATGGAGGGCACGCAGGGCAGGCTGAAATGGGGCGGGGACGCTGCGATGCGCGACACCCGCAGCATGCCGGTCAAGGTGCGGCTGGTGGATTTGTTCAGCGGCCCGGTGCGGCTGGACGAGCAGGGCGAGGCGCAGATCCCGCTCGACCTGCCCGATTTCAACGGCACGCTGCGCCTGATGGCCTCGGCCTTCACGCCCGACCGCTTCGGCAATGCGCAGGCGGAGATGGTGGTGGCGGCGCCGGTGGTGGCCGAGCTGTCGACGCCGCGCTTCATCAGTCCCGGCGACGAAGCCGCGATCGCGCTGGACGTGACCAACCTGAGCGGCGCTCCGCAGACGCTGACGGTGAACCTGGAGGGCCTGGACCCCGTGCGGATACGCGGGGGGTCGCAAAGCGTGAGCCTGGCCAACCAGCAGCGCGCCACCCTGCGCTTCGTGGCCGAGGCGACGGGCGCCTACGGGCTGGGCCGGCTGCGGCTGACGGTCGACGGCGCGGGAGCGAACCCGATCCGCATCGTGCGTGAGTCGCTGTTGCAGGTCCAGCCGCCGGTCGCGGCGACGCGCGACGTGCGCCGTGTCAGGCTGGGGCAGGGCGAGAGCCTGAAACTGGAGTCCGGCTGGATCTCGAAGCTGTATCCGGACTCGGCCAGTGCCAGCATGGCGATTTCCAACAAGCCGCCGTTCAACGTGAAGCGCCTGGTGCAGGGACTGCTGGACTATCCCTATGGATGCCTGGAGCAGACCGCCAGCGCGGCCTATCCGCACGTGTTCATCGGCGAGGACGAGGCCCGCGCCTGGGGGCTGACGCCGCGCACGCGGGCCGAGCGAGAACGCATGGTCGAAGGCGCGGTCGGCCGCATCGCCGGCATGCAGAAGGCTGGCGGCGGCTTCGCGCTGTGGGGTGACGGCGCCCAGGAGGTCTGGCTGTCGGCCTATGTGACGGGCTTCCTGCAGGACGCGCGCACGGCGGGTTTCAATGTGCCCGACCTGGTGTCGCGCCGCGCCTCTGACTGGCTGCTCGCCCAGTTGCAGCAATCGTCGGCCAATTTCCCCAGCCTGCCGCAGAACCTGCTGGCCCGGCTTGCCGCCGGCCCGGGCCAGCGGCTGCGCGACAGCGACTACAACCTGCTGCGCGACAGCCATCGCCGCTTCGCCGAACTGGCCAACGCGGCCTATGTCCTGGCCCGGGAGCAGAAGGCGCCGCTTTCCACGCTGCGGGTGCTCTACGACAACTACCAGGACCGGTCGAGGTCGCCGCTGCCGCTGGTGCACCTGGGCATCGCCCTGAAGCTCATGGGCGACGAGACGCGCGCGCGGTCGGCCTTCGACGAGGCGATGACGCGCGGCTACGGCATCGACGCCAATCGCTACGGCGGCTATGGCGAGTGGCTGGGCGACTACGGTTCGGCGCTGCGCGACTACGCGATGTCGTATGCGCTGATGATGCAGCACCAGATCGACCATCCGCGGCGCGAGGCCCTGCTGGGCGACGTGGCGGGCCGCCTGGGCAGCCGCAGCTATCTGTCCACCCAGGAGCAACTGGCGCTGTTCCTGGCCGCGCGGGCGGCGGGCGGCGTCGCGGGCGCGCAATGGACGGCGATGCTGCGCACGGCCCAGGGCGAGCAGCAACTCAGCTCGCGCGACACCGAGGCGCGCAGCTTCACTGCCGCGCAACTGGCCGGCGGGGTCGAGGTCGTCAACACACAGGCCGACCCGCTGTTCGTCGAGGTGGACGTGCAGGGCTATCCGCGCCAGGCCGAGGCGCTGCGCGCCTCGGGCGTCACGATTTCGCGCAACTGGTACGAGTCGGACGGGCGGCCCTGGAACGGCCGTCCGCTGCAGACCGGCGAAATGCTGATCGTCAAGCTGGATGTCGCTTCCGATCGCCGCATCGAGGATGCGCTGGTGGTGGACCGGGTGCCCGCGGGACTGGAGGTCGAGAACATGAACCTGAGCCAGGGGCCGGACATGGCGGACTGGAAGGTCGGCGGCGTGCAGGTGTCCGAGGCGCTGAACGACACGCGCATCAAGCATCGCGAGTATCGCGACGACCGCTATGTCGCGGCCGTGGGCATCCAGGGGCCGGTGACCGTGTTCTACCGCGTGCGGGTGGTCACGCCGGGCCGCTTCGTCGTGCCCGCGCCGGTGGTCGAGGACATGTACCGTCCCGAGATCCGCGCGGTGGGCGCGTCTTCCGGCCCGCTGGTGGTCAACGACCCGCGCGGAGGCGCGCGCTGAGGCGGCGCTGGGTCGCCGCGGCGGCGGCGGGAGCGGTCGCGCTGGGGGCGCTGTGGGCGGCGGACCGGATGCATCCGCTGCCGGCCCAGGCCCTTCGGCCGGCCGATGGCGGCCTCGTGGTCACGTCGGCCGACGGCAGCCCCTTGCGCGCCTATCCGAGCGAGGATGGCATCTGGCGCTATCCCGTCTCGCCCGAGGACGTGTCCCCGCTCTATCTCCAGGCGCTGCTGACCTACGAGGACCGCTGGTTCTACTGGCATTGGGGCATCAACCCCTACGCCATGGCGCGCGCCGCCTGGCAGTGGGCGAGTTCGGGCCGTATCGTCTCGGGCGGTTCGACCCTGACCATGCAGGTGGCGCGCATGATCGATCCGGCGCTGCGCGGCGCGCCGCGCGGCATGGGCGCCAAGCTGCGCCAGATGGCGCGGGCGGCGCAACTGGAATGGCATCTGTCCAAGCGCGACATCCTGACCCTGTACCTGAACCACGCGCCCATGGGCGGCATCGTGGAAGGGGTGGAGATGGCCAGCCGTTCCTACCTGGGCAAGCCGTCGCGCCAACTGAGCCATGCCGAGGCCGCGCTGTTGACGGCGTTGCCGCAGGCCCCGTCCCGGCTGCGTCCCGACCGTGCGCCCGAGGCGGCCCGGGCCGCGCGCGACAAGGTGCTCGCCCGCCTGGCCGAGCGCGGACGATGGAGCCCCGAGGTGGCCGCGGACGCACGCATCGAACGCGTGATCGCGCAGCCGCTGCGCGGCCACTGGCTGGCGCCGCTGGCAGCCGAACGGCTGCGGCAGCGGCCGCAGCAAGGGTCCATGGCCGCCCGGCGCGTGGTCCGTTCGACCCTGGATGCCGATTGGCAGTCCATCGTCGAAAACATGCTGCTGGACCGCGTGGACACGCTGCCGCCCAAAGTCTCCATGGCCGTACTCGTGATGGACAACGACAGCCTGGAGGCACGGGTCTACGCGGGGTCGGCCGATTTCTCGGACGCCCGCCGGGCGGCCCATGTGGACATGGTCCGTGGCGTGCGCTCGCCGGGCTCCACGCTCAAGCCCTTCCTGTACGCCATGGCGCTGGACGAGGGCATGATCCATTCCGAGAGCCTGCTGGTCGACGCGCCGCAGACATTCGGCGGCTACCGGCCGGGCAATTTCCAGGCGTCCTTCTCCGGCGCGGTCAGCGTGTCCGAGGCGTTGCAGCGTTCGCTCAACGTGCCCGCGGTCGACCTGCTCGACCGCATCGGTCCCGCGCGCTTCGCCTCGGCGCTGCGCGCGGGCGGACTGCGCCTGCGCATCCCGGCGGGCGCGGCGCCGAACCTGAGCCTGATCCTGGGCGGGGCCGGCACCACGCTGGAGGAACTGGTGGGCGCCTATCGTGCGCTGGCCCGTGGCGGCATGGCTGGCCGCGTCCGGCTGACCGCCGATGAGCCACGCATCGAGTCCCGCATCATGAGCGAGGGCGCGGCCTTCATCGTGCGCGACATCCTCGAAAGCGGCGGCCGGCCCGACCGGCCGTTCTACGCCGGCGGCCGCGGGCTGGCCTGGAAGACCGGCACGAGCTTCGGCTTTCGCGACGCCTGGGCCGTGGGCGTGACCGATACCTGGACGCTGGGGGTCTGGGTGGGCCGGCCCGACGGCACGCCCAATCCCGGCTTCTTCGGCGCCAACGTCGCCGCACCGTTGTTGCAGGACCTGGTGGCGGCGCTGCCGTCGGCGGTGCCCGTGCCCCGCGTGCCGCCCGCATCGGTGCGCGCCCAGTCCGTTTGCTGGCCGTTGGGCCTGCGGGCCGACAGCACGCCCGACGGCATGTGCCTGCAACGCCGCCAGGCCTGGTCGCTGGACGATGCCGTGCCGCCCACGCTGCCCGATCGCGGGACGCCGGGCGGCCTGGTGGAGACGGTCTGGGTCGATCCCCGTTCGGGGATGCGCACGGATCCGGGATGCCGCGTGCCGGGCACGCCCAGGCAGGCCGCGCGCTGGCCCCTGGCCCTGCAGCCATGGGCGGAGGCGGGCATGCTGCCGGGAACCGGCGCGGCGAACTGGCATCCCGCATGCGCGGCGGCCGCCCATGCGGGCGCCGGCGTGCGGCTGGAAGGCCTCGATGGGGGCGCCATCCTGCGCCCGGTGCCGGGGCGGGACCGGATCGACGTGCAATTGCGGGCGCTGGGGGGCGAGGGCGGGCTGTGGTGGATGGTGGATGGCAGGCCGGTCCGCCGCACCGACGGCGCAAGCCCGGTCTCCCTGCGTTTCACCGAAAACGGCGCGCATACGGTCACGGTGATGGACGAGGGCGGCCGTTACGACAGCGTGCGCGTCACCGTACGCGGGCTGCCCGCCGGATCGCGCTCGGAATGACGGCCGTGGCGGCTTATGATGACTCTGGCCTCTTGCCCCTCGTGCATAATCGATGTTTAATATTCGAACAATAGTTCGCGTATAGAACTTTTTGTTTTTGCAATCAGGTACGCCACCTGCGCCCGTCCCGGGCGGCAGGCATCGTGCGGAGACATACATGATCAACAAAATCGTGGCTTCGGTGGCCGAAGCGCTGGCCGGCGTCAAGGACGGCTCCACCATATTGGTAGGCGGCTTCGGTACCGCCGGTTTGCCCAATGCCCTGATCGACGGGCTGATCGAACAGGGTGCCAAGGATCTCGTGGTGGTGAACAACAACGCCGGCAATGGCTATACGGGCCTGGCCGCGTTGTTGCAGACCGGGCGCGTGCGCAAGGTGATCTGCTCGTTCCCGCGCCAGACCGACTCCTACGTGTTCGACGAGCTCTATCGCGCCAAGAAGATCGAGCTGGAACTCGTGCCCCAGGGGAACCTGGCCGAGCGCATCCGCGCCGCGGGCGCGGGCGTGGGCGCCTTCTACACGCCCACCGGCTTCGGCACGCTGCTGGCCGAAGGCAAGGAAACGCGGCACATCAACGGCCGCGACTACGTGCTGGAGTACCCCATCCACGGCGACGTGGCGCTGATCTCGGCCTATAAGGGCGATCGTTGGGGCAACCTGACCTATCGCAAGACGGCGCGCAACTTCGGGCCCATCATGGCGACCGCCGCCAGGATGGCCATCGCCCAGGTGCACGAAACCGTCGAACTGGGCGAGCTCGATCCGGAAGCGGTCGTGACGCCCGGCATTTTCGTCAAGCGCGTGGTGGCCGTCGGGGCCCAAGCCAACGCCCAACAGGCCGCCTGAGGAACACGCAGATGAACAAGATGAATCGAGACCAGATGGCCCAGCGCGTGGCGCGCGACATTCCAGAGGGCGCCTACGTCAACCTGGGCATCGGCCTGCCCACGCTGGTGGCCAACCACCTGCCGGCGGACCGCGAGGTCCTGCTGCACACCGAGAACGGCCTGCTGGGCATGGGGCCCGCGCCTGAGAAGGGCCAGGAGGACTGGGACCTGATCAACGCCGGCAAGCAGCCGGTGACCGCGCTGCCCGGCGCCGCTTATTTCCACCATGCCGATTCCTTCGCGATGATGCGCGGCGGCCACCTGGACATCTGCGTGCTGGGCGCCTTCCAGGTGTCGGTCAAGGGCGACCTGGCGAACTGGCACACCGGCGCGCCGGACGCCATCCCCGCCGTGGGCGGCGCGATGGACCTGGCTATCGGCGCCAAGCAGGTGTTCGTGATGATGGACCTGCTGACCAAGACGGGCTCCAGCAAGTTGGTGGAAACCTGCTCCTATCCCCTGACGGGGGTCGGCTGCGTGAGCCGTGTCTATTCCGACCTGGCCGTGTTCGACATCAAGAAAGATGGCGTCTACGCCAGCGACGTGGTCGACGGGCTGTCCTTCGACGAATTGCAGCGCCTGTGCGGCGTGCCGCTGCGCAAGGCCTGACGCCATGAACGCCTTCGTCTACAACGCCAATGCCGCCCGCGTGGTGTTCGGCGCGGGCTCGCTGCAGCACCTGGAGCGGGAGATCGGGTTGCTGGGCGCGCAACGGGCGCTGGTGTTGTCCACGCCGGGCCAGCGCAAGCTGGCCGAGCGCGTGGCGGCTTTGCTGGGGGCGAAGGCGGCGGGCATCTTCGACGGGGCGGTCATGCACGTGCCCATCGAGGCCGCCCGCCAGGCGCGCGACGAGGCGCGGCGGCTGGACGCCGATTGCGCCGTCGCCATTGGCGGCGGCTCCACGGTGGGACTGGGCAAGGCCATCGCGCTCGAATCCGGGCTGCCCATCCTGGCCATTCCCACCACCTACGCCGGCTCCGAGATGACGCCGATCTACGGCATCACCGAAGGCGGCTTGAAAAAGACAGGCAAGGACGCGCGGGTGCTGCCGCGTACCGTGATCTACGATCCCGAGCTGTCGACGGGACTGCCGGTGGGGCTGTCGGTGACCAGCGCGATGAACGCCATGGCGCATGCCGCCGAGGGCCTGTACGCGCAGGACAGCAATCCCATCATGTCGCTGATGGCGGAGGAAGGGCTGGCGGCCATCGCCCGCGCGCTGCCGGGCATCGTGCGGCAGGCCGGCGACATCGAGGCCCGCTCGCGGGCGCTGTATGGCGCCTGGCTGTGCGGCACCGTGCTGGGCAACGTCGGCATGGCCCTGCACCACAAGCTTTGCCACACGCTGGGCGGCAGCTTCAACCTGCCGCACGCCGAATGCCATACCATCGTGCTGCCGCATGCGATGGCCTACAACGCCCCGGCCGTGCCGGACGCCATGGCGCGCATCGCGCGCGCCATCGGCGCCCAGGACGCGGCGGCGGGGCTCTACGACCTTGCCCGCGACAACGGCGCGCCCGTTGCCCTGCGGGATCTCGGCATGCTGGAGGCCGATCTCGATCGCGCCGCCGACATCGCGGTGTCCAATCCCTATTGGAACCCGCGTCCCATCGAGCGCACGGCCATCCGCGCGCTATTGCAGAACGCCTGGGCGGGTGTACGCCCGGTCACCAACGTCAGTCGCAACCCCTAGAACAGCTTTATCCCCCATTCGAGACAGAACATGACTACACACGCCTTCATCTGCGACGCGATCCGTACCCCCATCGGCCGCTACGGCGGCGCCCTGGCATCGGTGCGCACCGACGACCTCGCGGCGATCCCGCTCAAGGCCCTGATGGAACGCAATCCCCGCCTGGACTGGGCCGCCGTCACCGACATCATCTTCGGCTGCGCCAACCAGGCCGGCGAGGACAACCGCAACGTCGCCCACATGGCCTCGCTGTTGGCCGGCCTGCCGCTGGAGCTGCCGGGATCGACCGTCAACCGCCTGTGCGGCTCGGGCCTGGACGCGGTCGGCACCGCCGCGCGCGCGATCAAGTCGGGCGAAGCCGGGTTGATGCTGGCCGGCGGCGTCGAGAGCATGAGCCGCGCCCCGTTCGTGATGGGCAAGGCCGAGTCGGCCTTCTCGCGCAGCGCGCAGATCCATGACACCACCATCGGCTGGCGCTTCGTCAACAAGCTGATGAAGCAGATGTATGGCGTGGACTCGATGCCCGAGACGGCCGAGAACGTCGCCACCGACTACAAGATCGAGCGCGAGGCCCAGGACCGCATGGCGCTGGCCAGCCAGGCCAAGGCCGCCGCGGCCCAGAAGTCCGGTGTCTTCGACGCCGAGATCACTCCGGTCACGATTCCCCAGCGGAAGGGCGACCCGGTCGTCGTGTCCAAGGACGAGCATCCGCGCGAGACCAGCATGGAAGCCCTGGGCCGTCTGAAGGGCGTGGTTCGTCCCGATGGCACGGTCACCGCCGGCAATGCCTCGGGGGTGAACGACGGTGCCTGCGCCCTGTTGCTGGCCAGCGAAGCCGAGGCGGGCCGCCATGGCCTGACGCCGCGCGCCCGCGTGGTGGGCATGGCCACCGCCGGCGTGCCGCCCCGCATCATGGGCATGGGTCCGGCTCCGGCCACTCGCAAGGTGCTGGCGCTGACCGGCCTGACGCTGGACCAGATCGACGTGATCGAGTTGAACGAGGCGTTCGCCGCGCAAGGCCTGGCGGTGCTGCGTGATCTTGGCCTGGCTGACGACGACGCGCGCGTGAACCCCAATGGCGGCGCGATCGCGCTGGGCCACCCGCTGGGCGCCAGCGGCGCGCGGCTGGCCACGACCGCGGTCAACCAGTTGCACCGCACCGGCGGCCGCTACGCGCTGTGCACGATGTGCATCGGCGTGGGCCAGGGCATTGCGGTGATTCTCGAACGGGTCTGATGCCCGGGCTCCGGCGCCGCCCCGGCGGCGCCCGCCACCGATGCCCCGCGGCTCGCGCCCCGGGGCATCGTCGTTTTCGCGGCCGGCCCGGCTTTCAGCCCAGGATGCCCACGACGACACGGCCGGCGTAGCCGTGGGCCGGATGACCTTTCATCGTGACGGTCTGCGCGGCGATCTCGGCCGGCGAGTTGTCGCCGAAGATCCCGTCTTTCGCAAGGCTGATGCGCGCGTAGGCATGCAGGCTGGATTCGTAGCCCCGCGCTTCGCCGTAGACCGCGCCGCAGGCATCCTGCGGCAGCACCAACTGGGAGGTCAGGTATTTGCGGTCGTAGCGTGGAGCGCCGCCCGTGGTGGGGTAGACCTCCAGGTGCAGGTGCGGATAGCGTCCGGGGTAGCAGCCGGGGAAGATGGTCTGGAAGCTGACCTCGCCGTGGGCGTCGGCCACCTGCACGCCGCGCAGGAAGTCCTCGTCGCGCAGTTCGCGGGTGTACAGCGAATAGCCGCCGTCGCGCGTGCAATGCCATAGATAGACCGCGAGGCCGGGCAGCGGCGCGCAGCCGATGCTGACGTCGACCAGCCTGATCGTCAATTGCAGGGGGACGCCCTGGGCCGTGCCGCCGGCGCCGCCGAAGCTGCTGCGCAGGTCGCTGCGCATGACGCCGGACGAGGCCAGGACGTTGGCCGCGCTGCTGGTGGGGCCAGCGCCGTTGGCGGGATAGGGGCCGGCGGTTTCCTCGGGCAGCGCGATGCAGGCGCCCAGGGACGCGACATCGCCGGCACGCGAGAGTCCTGGCAGGCCGAGAGCCGCCGCGCCAGCGCCCAGCATGCGGGCCATGGCGAGCCGGCGGGCCGGCGGGCGGGCCAGCCGGAGCAGGTCTCGTTGCAGTTCGGTCAGGGCAAGCGCCGGTTGCGGTTCTGTCATGTGTCTTCCATCTCGGGTCGCCGCGCCGGGCGAAGGGAGGGGGCAGAGGCCGCGCGTGGCGGCGCCGCTATGGTACTTCGGGGCGTCGGCCCGCGGTGTGTCCGTTTGGCAAGCAGACGCAACCGGGCTCAGCTGGCCCACTTGCGATCGAAGTCCATCTTGCGGAAGTGCTCCACCATGAAGTCGATGAAAGTGCGCGTCTTGGCCGGCAGGTATTGCCGGTGCGGGTAGGCCAGATTGATGGTCAGGCGCGGCAGGTCCCAGTCGTCAAGCACCGGCACCAGCCGTCCGGCCACGATGTCGTCATAGATGATGTACTTGGGCTGGACCAGGATGCCCAGGCCCTCGCGCGCGGCGGCGCACAGCACTTGCCCGTCGTTGGCTTCCAGCACGCCCTTCACCGGCAGCACGCGGACGTCGTCCCCGCGCGAGAAGCGCAGCTCGTCGTAGCGGTTGGAATAGGTGTAGAGCAGCAATTGGTGGTTCGCCAGTTCGTCGATGGTGCGCGGCGTGCCATGGCGATGCAGGTAGCCGGGCGAGGCGGCCAGGATGCGCCGTGTCTCGGCCAGCCGCCGGATGGTCAGGTTGGAGTCCGATTCGTATTCGCGCGTGCGCACCGCCAGGTCGATGCCGTTGTCGATCAGGTCGTAGTAGCGGTTGGCCGTGATCACGTGGACGTTCACGTTGGGAAAGCGGCGGTTGTAGTCGGGCAGCAGCGGCGCGATGTGGCGCATCGCGAACGACAGCGACGAGGTCACGCGCAGGTCGCCCACGGGATTGAGCACCGTGGCGTTGACCGCCGATTCGGCCTCCTGCATTTCGCCCAGGATATTCTTGCTGCGCCGGTAGAACTCCTGCCCGACTTCGGTCAGGTAGAGGCGCCGCGTGTTGCGCTCCACCAGCCGGGCCGCCAGGCGTTGCTCCAGCGTGGCCAGGTGCCGGCTCGCGGCGGCGGTCGACAGGCCCGCGGCCTCGGCGGCGCGCGTCAGGCTGCCGAGCTCCGCGATGTGGACGAACAGCTCGAGTTCGCGCCAGCGGTCCATGTTCCTCCCTCGATTGTTAGCAGAATCGCAAAAGTGATTTCCGTTTGCCGGCGAGATGCCGGCGCCTTTCGCCTGGGTTGCGCACTTATAATCCGGAGCCTCACGACTATTCCGCCCAATCGGAGCCCTTCATGGCCATTATTTCGCAGGAAGCCCTGGACCAATTGTTCGTGTCCGCCCGCACGCAGAACGGCTGGCTGGACAAACCCGTGTCCGACGAGCAGCTCAGGCAAGTCTACGACATTGCGAAAATGGGGCCGACCTCGATGAACTGCCAGCCGATGCGCGTGGTGTTCCTGCGCACGCCGGAAGCCAAGGCGCGGCTGGTGCCCGCGCTCAGCCCGGGCAACCTGGACAAGGTCAAGGCCGCGCCGGTCACGGCCATCGTCGCCACCGACACGCGTTTCTATGAATTCATGCCGCAGATCTGGTTCCGTGAAGGCGCCAAGGAGATGTTCGAGGGCAATGCCGCGCTGGCCGCGGCCACGGCTGCCCGCAACGGCACGCTGCAGGGGGCTTATTTCATCATCGCCGCCCGCGCCATCGGCCTGGACTGCGGCCCGATGAGCGGCTTTGACATCGCCAAGGTCAATGCCGAGTTCTTCCCCGACGGCCGCCTGGCCGCCAATTTCATCTGCTCCCTGGGCTATGGCGACACGTCCAAGCTGTTCGATCGCCAGCCGCGCCTGTCCTTCGATCAGGTCGCCACGCTGCTCTGAGCGTTCCTGCCGCATCCGGTCCTGGCGCGTCGCGCCCGGACCGGATGGCCGCGGAGCGCCGTCTATTGCTGCTCGATGCCCGCCTTCTGCATGACCGCGCGCCACCGGTCGATCTCGGCCCCGACGTGGCTGGCCATCGCCTGCGGCGTGGAGGCCTGGGGCAGGCAGGCCGCCGCCAGTGTCTGCTTGCGGACGTTCTCGTCGGCCAGTACGCGGCGCACCGCCTGATTCATCTTGTCGACGACGGCGGTGGGCGTGCCGGCGGGAAACGCCAGTCCGTACCAGGTCGTCACGTCGTAGCCGGCCACGCCTGACTCCAGCGCCGTGGGCGTCTGGGGCAGGCCTTCATAGCGTTGCGGCGACGTCACCGCCAGCGGCTTCAGCTCGCCGGCGCGGATGTGGCCCAGCAGGGGCGAGGCCACGTCCACCAACAGTTCCACTTCGCCGCTCAGCACGGCGGCCACCGCGTTCGGCGTGCCCTTGTAGGGGACGTGGACGATGTCGATGCCGCTGACCTGGCGCAGCAGTTCGCCGGCGAAATGCTGCGTGCTGCCGATGCCGACGCTCGCGTAGTTCAGCTTGCCGGGCTGCGCCCTGGCCAGCTTCACCAGTCCGGCGATATCCGTGGCCGGGAAGTTCTTGCCTGCCGCCACGACCAGGGGCTGGGCGCACAGCATGGATGCCGGCGCGAAGTCCTTGACCGAGTCGAAGGGCAGCTTGCGGTAGATGGCGGCCGAGACCGCGTGGCCGTTGTTCATGACGAAGACCGTGTGGCCATCCGGGGCGGCGCGCGCCACGGTGCCCGCGGCCAGGGTGCCGCCGGCGCCGGGCTTGTTTTCCACCACGACGGGTTGGCCCAGGATCTCGGCCAGCGGCTGGGCCACCATCCGGGCGATGATGTCGGTGCCTCCGCCGGGCGCGAAACCCACCATCAGGCGCACGGGCCGGCTGGGCCAGTCCTGGGCGGCCGCCGGCAGGGCCAGGGTCATGGCGAGCGCGCACAGCAGCGCGCCCGGCCGTTTCGGGTCGGTATGGAACATGGGTTGTCTCCTGTGTGGTGCTTCTTATTGTGGTTTGCCGCCTTCCCGCGGGTGGCGGCAACCTTGCCCGCGGGGCCTCAGGGCCGCGCGGACCCCGCCAGCCAGGCCTTGCCGCGGGCGTACAGCGCCTGGACTTCCTGGCCATGCAGGCCCGGCATGGTGGTCTTGACGTCCATGCCTATCTTGACCTGGAGATAGGCCAGGTGGCGGTAGCCCTCGGGGAAGCGGGCCAGCAGCGCCGCGTCCAGTTCCGGGCGGGCGGCCGGATCCACCGGGTCCATCCTGTCTTTTTCGTAGATGGGCTGGCGTTCGACCATGCCCCAACGGCCGCCGCGTTTTTCCAGGAAGTCGTAGAAGCGGCCGGTGCACACCACGTCGCACAGCACGGCGTCCACGGTGGCGCGTTGGGAAATGGTCATCTTGGTCTGGACGACGGCCCGGTCGCCCTCGCGGTCGATGGTCATGCCCCCCAGGAAGTGCAGGATGTTGACGCCGCGCTCCATGCCTTCCCGGCTTTGCCGGATGAATTCGGTGGCCGAGGCCTGGCACCAGGTCGCGTTCATGCGGCCGTCTTCGTGCCAGACGGTGGCGAAGCGCTCCCAGTCGCCCGCGTCGCGCCACAGCGCCCAGTTTTCCACCAATTCGCGTATGGCCAGCTTGTCTTGGTCGTACATGAGTCCTCCAGTCAGGGAAATCAGGGGGCGGACCCGGACGCCGGGTTCAGCACGAAGTCGAAGTCCAGGGTGTAGAAGGGCTGCACGCTCGCGCCGCCGTCGGGCGTCGGGCCGGGTTCGTGCCGCACCCATTGCGCGATCAGCGACGAGCGCACGCCGAACACCGCGTCCGAATCCAGGTATTGGTCGCCGTCGCGGAACACGTGGGTGACCAGGGTCTCGTAGCCCTCGGCCCGTATCATGAAATGCAGGTGGGCGGGCCGCCAGGGATGGCGGCCCAGCGCGGCCAGCATGCGGCCGACCGGGCCATCGTGGGGGATGGGGTAGGCTTCGGCCAGGATGGAACGGAAATGGAAGCTGCCGTCGGGCGCGGAGTGGATGCGCCCCCGTCCCCGGTGGGTGGGGTCGTCGGGGTTCTGGACGTCGTAGAAGCCCTCGGCGTCCGCCTGCCAGACCTCCATTTCCGCGCCGGCGACCGGCGTGCCGTCCACGCCCCGGACCGTGCCGCGCACGAAGCAGGGGTCGCCCTTGGCGCCGTTGGCGATGTCGTCGCCCAGTGCATAGTCGGGCGCGCCTTCGACGAAGAAGGGACCGAAGACCGTGGCTTCGGTACAGGCGGGCGGCTTGCGGTGGTTCATCGCGGTCACCAGCGTCGACAGGCCGAGGGTATCGGACAGCAGGATGAACTCCTGCCGCTTGTCGTCGGTGATGTGTCCCGTGGCGGTCAGGAATTCGATCCCCGCGGCCCATTCCGCCTCGGTCAGTTTCACTTCTCGGGCAAATTCGTGCAGATGCTGCACGAGGCTGGTCATGACGACCTTCAGGCGGGCGTCCGGCGCCTGGGCGTGCCGGGCCAGCACGGCCTGGGTGATGGTGTCTTCGTTCAGATTGCGCAAGGCGAGGTCTCCTGGGGGCGTTCTTGTCTTCGGCCGGCCATGGGCGTGCTTCGGCCGGCTACTGTAGACGCGGCCGGTGGGGATTGAAATGGAAAAACCGGAAAAGAGTTTTCCGCCAGGCGCAAGGCTGGCCGGGGAGTGCCCCGAGAGGCGCCGGGCGGTGCCCGGACGGTGTCAGCGCGCGCCGGGGATCCCTTCGAGGCGCGAGCCGGCCTTCAGGCCGCGCTTGGCGAACCAGCCGCGCTCCATTTCCAGCGCGTAGCGGACGGGCTGGACGGCGCAGTGGCTGTTTTCCGTCCTGGGCGCCATGTCTTCGATATTCGCAATGGTGCCGTCATCGGCGATGAAGGCCACCGACAGCGGAATCAGCGTATTGCGCATCCACATGCACTGGGTGCCGGGCATCTCGAATATGAACAGCATGCCCTGGTTGGGCCCCAGTTGTTCGCGGAACATCAGGCCGCGTTCCCGGGTGGGCGGGGTATTGGCGACCTCGGCGTGGATGAGGTGCATGCCGGCCCGCAGTGTCTGTACGGGCAGGGTCGTCTGCGCCGAGGCGGCCTGTGCCAGGAGGGCGGCGGCAAGGCAGGAGCCCATGCGGGCGGCGAGGCGCGGCAGGAAGGAGCGTGTGCGGGTCATGACGTCGGCTGGGAGCGGAAAAAGGAAGGCGGGCGGCCACGGGGCGATGCCACCGCGGGAGGCTCCCGGCGAGCGTAGCATGATCGGGCCCACGGCAAGGCCAACGGCGCGGTGGACCGGCCAGGAAGGAGGGGGGCGGGCCCGCCCGGCGGCGATGCCGGCGGACCGCGAGCAGATCGGGCCGTCTGGCCCGGGGGTTCAGGCCGCTTCGCTGATGTTCAGCGCTTGCTTGCCCTTGGGACCCTGGGCAGCCTCGAAGGTGACCTTCTGGCCTTCCTTCAGCGTCTTGAAGCCGTTCATCTGGATGGAGGAGAAATGGGCGAACAGGTCGTCGCCGCCGTCGTCGGGAGTGATGAACCCGAAACCCTTGGCATCATTGAACCACTTGACGGTTCCGCTACCCCTCTTGCCTTCGTTGATATCGCTGGACATGACGTAATGCCTTCTTGTAGTTGGTTACAACCATATGCGAGGCGCGCTCCCCCGGTGCCGTAGGCAGACGATTGCGCGCTTCGCAGGTGCGAGTTTTGGTGGGTTGACGATTTCCAGGGCTTGATAAATCAGGCTCCAGGCGCCAAATAATGGGAAAGATGTCGAGCTGCGTCAAGCTCGGGATGGCCCGGGCATATAGGAGTATGCTGATGGCTTGCGGGGCACTTTCAAGTGGATAGAATAGGCGCATGGGCACCGGGTTCGATTCTCAACCGGACCAGACAACGCTGGTTGAGCGGGAAGCGTCGAAAACCAAACCACCTCCGATGTTCACGGTGGTGTTGTTGAACGATGATTTCACGCCGATGGAGTTCGTTGTGCTGGTATTGGAGAAATTTTTCAGCAAGGGGCGCGAGCAGGCCACCCAGATCATGCTCAAGGTGCATCACGAGGGTCGCGGCGTCTGCGGGGTCTATCCGCGGGACATCGCCAGGACCAAGATTGACCAGGTGAGCCGTTTCTCGCGGCAGAACCAGCATCCGCTTCAGTGCATCATGGAGGAAGCGTGATTTCTCAAGAATTGGAAGTTAGCCTTCACATGGCGTTCGTCGAGGCCCGTCAGGCTCGGCACGAGTTCATCACGGTAGAGCATCTGCTGCTCTCGCTGCTCGACAATCCGTCGGCGGCCGAGGTGCTGCGCGCTTGCGCCGCCAACCTGGACGACCTGCGCCGCAATCTGCGCAACTTCGTCAACGACAACACGCCCGTGATCCCGGGTACGGAAGAAGCCGATACCCAGCCCACGCTGGGTTTCCAGCGCGTCATCCAGCGCGCGATCATGCACGTGCAGTCCACGGGCAACGGCAAGAAGGAAGTGGCCGGCTCCAACGTGCTGGTCGCCATCTTCGGCGAAAAGGATTCCCACGCGGTCTATTACCTGCACCAGCAGGGCATCACCCGCCTGGACGTGGTCAACTTCATGTCCCACGGCATCACCAAGCAGCCGCAGCTGGAGTCCCCCAGCACGCCCAAGGAACCCGAGGCGGAAGCCGAGGCCGAGGCCAAGCAGTCGCCGCTGGACCAGTACACCCAGAACCTGAACGTGGCCGCCAAGGCCGGCAAGATCGACCCCCTGATCGGCCGCGACAGCGAGGTCGAACGGGTCATCCAGGTGCTGTGCCGGCGCCGCAAGAACAATCCGCTGCTGGTCGGCGAGGCCGGCGTGGGCAAGACCGCCATCGCCGAGGGCCTGGCCTGGCGCATCACGGAGGGCGCCGTGCCCGACGTGCTGGCCGACGCCTGCGTCTATTCCCTGGACATGGGCGCGCTGCTGGCGGGCACCAAGTACCGCGGCGACTTCGAGCAGCGCCTGAAGGCGGTGCTCAAGCAGCTCAAGGAAAGCCCCAAGGCGGTGCTGTTCATCGACGAGATCCATACGCTCATCGGCGCCGGCGCGGCGTCGGGCGGCACGCTGGACGCGTCCAACCTGCTCAAGCCGGCCCTGTCCTCGGGCCAGTTGAAATGCATAGGCGCGACCACGTATACCGAATACCGGGGCATCTTCGAGAAGGACCACGCGCTGTCGCGGCGCTTCCAGAAGATCGACGTCAACGAGCCCAGCGTCGAGCAGACCGTGCAGATCCTGCGCGGCCTCAAGCAGCGGTTCGAAGACCACCACAGCGTCAAGTATTCGTCGGCGGCGCTGTCGGCGGCGGCCGAACTGTCGGCCAAGTTCATCAATGACCGCCATTTGCCGGACAAGGCCATCGACGTCATCGACGAAGCCGGCGCGGCCCAGCGCATCCTGCCCAAGTCGCGGCAGAAGAAGGTCATCGGCAAGGCCGAGATCGAGGACATCGTCTCCAAGATCGCCCGGATCCCGCCGCAGTCCGTTTCCAGCGACGACCGCAGCAAGCTGGCCACGCTCGAACGCGACCTGAAGGCCGTGGTGTTCGGCCAGGATGCCGCCATCGATGCGTTGTCCGCGTCGATCAAGATGGCGCGCTCGGGGCTGGGCAAGCCCGACAAGCCCATCGGCGCCTTCCTGTTCTCGGGCCCCACCGGGGTCGGCAAGACGGAAGTGGCCAAGCAACTGGCTTTCATCCTGGGCATCGAGCTGCTGCGTTTCGACATGTCCGAGTACATGGAGCGCCACGCCGTGTCGCGCCTGATCGGCGCGCCGCCGGGATATGTCGGCTTCGACCAGGGCGGCCTCCTGACCGAGGCCATCACCAAGAAGCCGCACTGCGTGCTGCTGCTGGACGAGATCGAGAAGGCCCATCCCGAGGTCTTCAACATCCTTCTGCAGGTCATGGACCACGGAACACTGACGGACAACAACGGCCGCAAGGCGGATTTCCGCAACGTCATCGTCATCATGACGACCAACGCCGGTGCCGAAACCCTGCAGAAGAACGTGATCGGCTTCTCCGGCGCGCGCGAGCAGGGCGACGAGATGGCGGAAATCAAGCGCATGTTCACGCCCGAGTTCCGCAACCGCCTGGATTCGACCATTTCGTTCAAGGCCCTGAACGAAGAGATCATCCTGCGCGTGGTGGACAAGTTCCTGATGCAGCTGGAAGAGCAACTGCACGAGAAGCGCGTCGAGGTCATTTTCACCGATGCCTTGCGTGCCTACCTGGGCAAGAAGGGCTTCGATCCGTTGATGGGCGCGCGTCCCATGCAGCGCCTGATCCAGGACACGATCCGCCGGGCGCTGGCCGACGAACTGCTGTTCGGCAAGCTGGTCAGCGGCGGCAAGGTGACGGTGGACATCGTCGACGACGAGATCAAGCTCAACTTCGACGACACGCCGCCCAAGGCCGCGGCCCAGCCGGAGGTGGAACTGGCGGATTGACCCCCCGTATTTGACCCCCCCTACGCGCTTCGCGCGCCCCCCAGGGGGCGATGCGGGTGGACCGGCGGAGCCGGATCCACCGCATCCTGGGTCTTTGGGCCCCCGGCTGTCGGGGGCCTTTGTTGTTTGTGGGGGAGGGTTCTGGGGTGGGGGGTATCTATTAGGGTAAATCTGGGGTATGATTGCTGTACTGCACAAATCACGTCACCGTCCTGTCGGACACCGGCGTGGCCTTCATGCAGACGATCGGTAACCAAGTAGGTTGACCGAAAACTGCATCGTCTCTGACCTCGTTTTTCCCTTTGCGTTGCGCGCACGGTGATATCGGTCGGCGCCGATGATCCGTCCGGAGCGGCTGTGTCCGTCTCCGCTGCGTAGCGCCAGCTTTCCAGGCTCGATGAATCCGGCACCGTCTTTCGGCGGCGCCATGGTCCGCGTTTTTCGCGCGTCCGGGTATGTCCGGCGGGGGAAGGCTTGCGTTGCGCCATACGCAACGTAAGGAATGAACATGTCTTTCATTGAACTCGGTCTTGCCCCCGCCATTGTCGGTGCGCTGACCGAAGCCGGTTTCGCGGAGCCTACGCCGGTCCAGGCCCGGGCCATCCCGCTGGCGCTGGCAGGGCACGACCTGATGGTGTCGTCCCAGACCGGCAGCGGCAAGACCGCCGCCTTCATGCTGCCGGCACTGAACAAGCAGGTCGAGGCTTCGCCGCTGCGCTCGCCCGGCGTGCGCGTGCTGGTGCTGACCCCCACGCGCGAACTGGCTCAGCAGGTCTCGGATGCCACCCGTGTCTACGGCAAGGCGTTGAGCTGGCTGCGCACGACCACGGTCGTGGGCGGCATGCCCTATGGCGCCCAGCTGAAGGCGCTGTCGCGCCGCGTCGATGTGCTGGTCGCGACCCCTGGCCGCCTGCTGGACCACGTCCAGTCCGGCAAAGTGAATCTGTCCGAAGTCGAGGTGCTGGTGCTGGACGAGGCCGACCGCATGCTGGACATGGGCTTCATCGACGACATCGAGGCCATCGTGGCGCGCACGCCCGCCACCCGGCAGACGCTGTTGTTCTCGGCCACGCTGGACGGCTCGGTTGCCCGCATGGCCGCCAAGATGATGCGCGAGCCCCAGCGCATCGAGATCGCCAGCCAGAAGGAAAAGCACGCCAACATCACCCAGTCGCTGCTGTACGCGGACGACATGGAACACAAGATGCGCCTGCTGGACCACCTGCTGCGCGACGTCAACATCCAGCAAGCCATCGTCTTCACCTCGACCAAGCGCGCGGCTGACGAACTGGCCGATACGCTGGCCGACCAGGGCTTCGCCGCCGAGGCCCTGCACGGCGACATGAACCAGCGCCAGCGTACCCGCACGCTGGGCAACATGCAGCGCGGCCGGGTGCAGGTCCTCGTCGCCACGGATGTGGCGGCGCGGGGCATCGACGTGCAAGGCATCAGCCACGTGGTCAACTTCGACCTGCCCATGCAGGCCGAAGACTACGTGCACCGCATCGGCCGTACCGGCCGCGCGGGCCGCGACGGCCTGGCGTTCACGCTGGCCGCGCATGGCGAGCGCCACAAGGTCCGCTCCATCGAGCGCTATACCGACCAGAGCATCCCGGTCCAGGTCATTCCCGGACTCGAGCCGCAGCGTGCGCCGCGGCCCGGTTCCGACCGTCCGCGCCGCGGTGGTCCTGGCGGCCCCGGCGGCAAGCCGGGCTGGCGCCAGGGCGGCCGTAGCGGCTACCAGGGCCGCGACGGCGGCCAGCGGCAGCACGAAGGCCGTGGCCAATTCGAGCGCAGCCGCGACGAGCGTCCGGCCTTTGGCGACCGCCCGCGAGGCGACCGCCCGGAGCGCCGCCACGGCGAGCCGGCCCAGGGCCAGGGCGAGCGCCGGTACGAACCGCGCTTCCAGGACGACCGCCGCGAGCGTTCGCCCGAGGGCCAGGGCTATGCGGCCCGGCCGCGTGGCGATCGCCCTCAGGGCGAGCGCACCTGGGGCGATCGTCCCCAGCGCCCCGAGGGTGACCGCCGGGAACGTCCGGTCCAGGCGTGGGCGGATCGCCCCCGCGCGGCGGGTCCGGAAGGCGAGCGTCGCGAGGCCGCCCCCGCGCGCCGCTTCGACTCCCGTCGCCGCGCCGCCTGACGCCTGACGGCATCCCGCGCGGCGCCTGCCGCCGCGCGCCAGGGGCTTTGCCTCCGCGATCCCCTGGTTCCAACGCCCCCGACCTGCGGCTCAACGCCGCGCGCGGGGGCGTTTTCACGTCCGGGCATCGTGCGCTGTCGAGATCATTCGCCTTAAATTGATTTGAACTGAAATATTATTAAGAGATATGATTTGCCTTGGTATTGCCCGGGCAGCTCATGACTCGTTTTTTTCTCGCGGCGTGGACGGCGGTATGGTTGGCAGGCATCGCGCGCCCGGTGGGAGCGGCCGATGCCGGGGCCGGCGCCGGGGCCGAGCCCGACAGCCTGCAGCGCGCCGTCCAGGCCGGCAGGCTGCGCATCGGCTACGCGAACGAAGCGCCGTTCGCCTACATGGACAGCCGGGTGGGCAGGCTGACCGGCGAAGCGCCGGAGATCGCCCGCGTGGTGCTGGGGCGGCTGGGCATAGGCGAGGTCGAGGGCGTGCTGACCGAGTTCGGCGCCTTGATCCCCGGCCTGCTGGCCGGTCGTTTCGACATGATCGCCGCGGGCATGTACGTGCTGCCCGACAGGTGCCGCCAGATCGCCTTTTCGAATCCTACCTACGGGGTGGGCGACGGTTTTCTCCAGCGCACGGACAATCCCCGCGAGCTGCACGGCTACGCGGACGCGGCGGCCGATCCGGCGGCCAGGGTGGGCGTGGTGGTCGGGGCGGTGCAGAACGACTACGCCGCGCGCGCGGGCGTTCCGCCGTCCCGGGTCGTGGTGTTTCCCGACGTGGTCAGCGCGGTCGAAGGCGTGGTGGCGGGGCGGGCGGATGTCTACGCCGCGACGGCCCTGACCCTGAATTACGTACTGGCCAAAGTGCCGGACTGGCAGATCGACAAGGTGGCCGGGTTCGTCCAGCCGACCGAGAACGGCGAGGTGGTGCGGGGGTATGGCGCGTTTGGTTTCCGCAAGGGCGATGTGGCGTTGCGCGAAGCCTTCGACCGCGAGTTGGGGCATTTCATCGGAGCGCCGGAGCACCAGCGCCTGGTCGAGCCTTTCGGCTTCACCGGGAACGAGCTGCCGGGCGACGTCACCGCGGCGCAACTGTGCGGGCAGGTTCCCGCCGCCGGGCCCGCACCGGCGCCCGATCCGCCATGACCGGCCTGGCGGATCTGTTGCCGCCCCTGTTGCGCGGCCTGTGGGTCACCTTGCAGCTCACCGCCGGCGCCGCCGCGCTGGCCGTGCCGGTGGCATTGCTGGCCGGCCTGGGGCGCATGTCGCGGCGGCCCTGTCTGTCGTGGCCCTCGGCCTGCTATGTGGAGGTGTTCCGCGGGACCTCGGCGCTGGTGCAATTGTTCTGGGTGTACTACGTGCTGCCGCTGCTGGGCCTGCGGCTGCCCGCGGTCTGGGCGGGCATCCTGGTGCTGGGCCTGCATACCGGCGCCTACGGGGCGGAAGTCGTGCGCGGCGCGCTCGCCAACGTGCCCAAGGGGCAGGCCGAGGCCGCGGTAGCGCTGAACATGACGCCGCGGGCCACGCTATGGCGCATCCTGGTGCCCCAGGCCGTGCCGCTGATGCTCCCGCCGGCCGGCAACCTGCTGATCGAGTTGCTGAAGAATACGGCGCTGGTGTCGTTGATCACCATCACCGACCTGACTTTCAGCGCGCAGTTGCTGCGCAGCGAGACCTTCCGCACGGTGGAGGTGTTCAGCGTCGCGCTGCTCATGTATTTTGCCGCCGCCCAGTTGCTGAACGGCGGCATGCGGCTGCTGGAGCGGCGCGCCGCGCGCCACCGGGGGAGGACATGACCACGGCCGCCGGACAGCCGCTGTTCGATTGGGACTATGCCCGCGCGGTGTTGCCCACGTTGCTGGACGGCCTGGCGGTCACCGTGCAGGCCACCCTGCTGGGCATGGGGCTGGCCGTATCGCTGGGCCTGGCGCTGGCGCTGATGCGGCGGGCGGCATTCCGGCCCCTGGCCTGGGCCTCGGCGCTGGTCATCGAGTTCGTGCGCAGCACGCCGCTGTTGATGCAGTTGTTCTTCCTGTTCTACGTGCTGCCGGTCACGGGCGTGCGGTTCTCGCCCCTGGCCACCGGCGTGTTGGGGCTGGGCGTGCACTACGCCGCCTATTGCGCCGAGGTGTACCGGGCCGGCCTGGAAAGTGTGCCGCGCGCCCAGTGGGAGGCGGCGCTGGCGCTCAATCTCGGCCGCTGGCGGACGTTGCGGGACGTCATCCTGCCCCAGGCGATCCCGCCCATCGTGCCGGCGCTGGGCAATTATTTCGTTGCCATGTTCAAGGACACGCCGCTGTTGTCGGCCATCACCGTGGTGGAGCTGCTTCAGGCCAGCAAGATCGCCGGCTCGGCCACGTTCCGCTATACCGAGCCGCTTACCCTGGTGGGGCTGATCTTCCTGGCGCTGAGCCTGGCGGCGGCCTGGGGCGTGAGGCGCCTGGGGGCCAGGCTGGGCTGAGTCCGGCCACCACATCGAGGAGAACGCATGAGCGCCAGTGTCACCCTGGAGAATGTCAGCAAGCGCTACGGCGACGTCGAGGTGCTGCGGGGCATCGACCTGTCCATCCCGGCCGGCCAGACGGTCGCGCTGATCGGTCCGTCGGGGTCGGGCAAGTCCACGCTGCTGCGCCTGCTGATGACGCTGGAGCGGCCCGATGCCGGCCGCATCCTGGTCGGCGGCGAGTCGATGTGGACCCGGCGGCGGGGCGGACAGGAGGTCCCGGCCAGCCCGGCCCACCTGCGCAAGGTCCGGGGCAGGATAGGCATGGTGTTCCAGCACTTCAATCTGTTTCCCCACATGACGGCGCTGGCCAATGTGGCCGAGGCGCCCCGGCACGTGCTGGGGCTGGGGCGGGACGAGGCCGAGCAGCGGGCGCGCGAGTACCTGGACATGGTGGGACTGGGGGACAAGCTGGACCAGTACCCCGGCAAGCTTTCCGGTGGCCAGAAACAGCGGGTCGGCATCGCCCGCGCGCTGGCCATGCGGCCCGACGTCATGCTGTTCGACGAGGTGACCTCGGCGCTGGACCCGGAGCTGGTGGGGGGCGTGCTGGAGATCATGCGGGATTTGTCCATGCGGCGCACCATGACGATGATCATCGTGACGCACCAGATGCGGTTCGCCGAGCGCAGTTCGGACCGCACGCTGTTCTTCGAGGGAGGGCGCATCGTCGAGGACGGTCCGTCCGCGCAGGTATTCGGCCATCCCGCCGAGGCGCGCACGCGCCAATTCCTGGAGGCGGTCATCGAGGCCTGAGGCGGCAGGCCCCGATCGAGGCAACGAAGGGTAGACTATAGGAGCCCGGCGCCGTCCCTACGCGCCTCTTATCAGTCGGGAATCATCAGCCGCCATGCGTTGCCTGGTCATCGAAGACGAAGTCGATACTTCGCGTTATATCTGCAACGGCCTCAAGGAGGCCGGCCACGAAGTGGCGGCCTGCCGCGACAGCGCCGACGGGCTCAATCGCGCCATGACCGAAGCCTGGGATGTCATCATCCTGGACCGCATGTTGCCCAACGACGTGGACGGCCTGTCCATCCTGGCCACGCTGCGGGGCATAGGCAAGACCACGCCCGTGCTGATCCTCAGCGCGCTGGCGGGGTTGGACGAGCGGGTGCGCGGGCTGCGCGGCGGCTGCGACGACTACCTGACCAAGCCTTTCGCCTTCTCCGAACTGGCGGCGCGGGTCGAAGCCCTGTATCGCCGGGCCAGCGCGCGCGACGACGTGCGCGAGCTGCGCATCGCCAATCTCCGGGCCGACCTGACCAAGCGCACCGTCGAGCGCGACGGCAAGACCATCACGCTGCAGCCGCGCGAATTCCGCCTGCTGGTCTATCTGCTGCTGAACCAGGAGCAGGTCGTGACCCGGACCATGCTGCTGGAAGCGGTATGGGACTACCGTTTCGACCCGCAGACCAATGTGATCGATGTGCAGATCAGCCGCCTGCGCAACAAGATCGACAACGGCTTCTCGCCTCCCCTCATCCATACCGTGCGCGGGGTGGGGTACATGATCTCGGCGGCCCCGCGTTGAATGTGACCGAAGGCGACTATCCCGGCCGCCAGACCGGACCGCTGGCCTTCGTCCGGCGCCTGTGGCAGTCGGTCGCGTTCCGGCTCGCGCTGGGCTATGGCGTGTCGGTGGTGCTGTTCATGATGGTGCTGCTGTCTGTGCTGTACGTGCAGACCATCGGCGTGCTGCAAAACCGTATCGACCGGCAACTGGTGTCGGCCAGCCACCGGATGGCCAGCCATTTCGAGGCCTATGGACTGGGCCGGCTGGCCGACGACATCACCGAGACCCTGACCGATGGCGTCAATTCCGACACCGAGGTCTACCTGCTGGCGACCGCCGCGGGCAAGAAGGTGGCCGGCAATATCGCCGTTTCCCGCGACCTGCTCAAACCCACTTTCGGGATCGTGGAAAAGCAGGTGCTGCGGGACGGGCGCATCTCGTACAGCCGGTTTCGCACCGAGCTGCTGGCCGATGGTTCCATCCTGCTGGTCGGCCGCGACATGCGCGACCAGAAGGACCTCGAGCAACTGGTGGGCAACGCGCTGATGGCGGCGGCGGTGGTGTCGGTGCTGCTGGCCATCATCGGCGCCATCGTGTTCCGCGACCAGCTCGAAGACCGGGTCGGCGCGATCCGCCGTACCGCCGCGCAGATCGAGGCGGGCGACCTCACGCAGCGCATCCCGGTGTCGGGGAAGGACGACGAGTTCGCGCGCCTCAGCCACGACATCAACCTGATGCTGGACCGGATCGAGATCCTGATGGATGGCGTGCGGCACGTTTCCAACACCATTGCCCACAATCTGCGCACGCCGCTGTCGCGTATCCGCGCCAAGCTGGAAGTGGCCAGCCGCCCGGGCACGGACCCGGCGCAGGTGGCCCAGGCCACGACCTTCGCCATTCGCGAGATCGAAGAGCTCACCATCGTCTTCGACAAGCTGCTGCAGATCGCCGAGGCGGAGTCGGGCGCGCGGCGCCAGGCTTTCCAACCGGTATCCTTGAATGACATCGTTGCCGACGTGGTGGAGCTGTACGAGCCGGTGGCCGAGGAAAAGGGCGTGGAGCTGCGCGTGCGCACGGACGAGGACGTCATGGCGGCGGGCGACAGGGACTTGCTGGCCAGCGCGGTGGCCAATCTGCTGGACAATGCGATCAAGTACGCCGGCAGCCCCGCCCGCGTCACGGTCAGCACGCGGTGCGACGGCGACACCGTTTCGTTGGTGGTACAGGACAACGGGCCCGGCATTCAGGCCATCGAGCGGTCCAAGGTGGGGACCCGGTTCTTCCGGCTGAATCGCCGTGTTCCGGGTTACGGCCTGGGCCTGGCCAGCGTGACCGCCATCGCCAGTCTCCACAATGCGGCCCTGGACCTGGACGACGCCGCGCCCGGCCTGGTGGCCCGGATTACCCTGCCCAGGTTGGGTAACATGACGAAACGGTAATGTTTTGTACATAGCCTGCCTGCCCCCCGCTGGCTAACATCACGCGATTCGGATTTCGAGTTCGTCGTGCCGTGGGAAGCGTCGACGACCGAACCGGGCCGTAAAATCGTCAAAGGGTTCTCATGCCGCGTTTTGCCCGTTTTGTTGCTGTCACCTGTCTGCTTGCCCTTGCGGCCTGCTCGGACAAGCAAGAAGCTCCCCCCGCTCCCACCGAGAACGCCGCGCCGCTCGCGCCCGGCCAGGTCCGCGTCAAGCCCGCTTCCCTGCAATACATGGAAATCCAGGAAATGGGGACCCAGGGCACGGCGCACGTCGTCTGGGCGCCGGCCAGGGTGGCTTTCCGCGAGGGGCAGGTGGCCGAAGTGGTGGCGCCGGCATCCGGCCGCATTCTCCTGGTCCAGGCCCAGGTGGGCGACGTGGTCAAGGCGGGGACGCCGCTGGCGACGCTGTCCAGCCCGGACGCCTCGCGCGTGCGCGCCGACTACGCCAATGCCCAGGTCGAGCTGCGGGTGGCCCAGGCCGAAGCCAGGCGCCAGCGGCTGATGATGGAGAAGGGCATCGGCATCGAGGCCGAGCTGGTCGTGGCCGAGGCCAAACTGCAGGAGGCCCAGCACAACGCCGACGTGGCGTCGCGGGCCGCCAGCTTCCTGGGGGGCGGCGGCAGCGATACCCTGTTGCTGCGCTCGCCGCGCGCGGGCGTCGTCATCAACCGCAACACCACGCCTGGCGCGTCGGTGGGGCCCGATTCCGGATCGCTGTTCACCGTGGGCGACCCGACCGCGCTGTGGATCAATGCCGACGTCTTCGAAAGCGATCTCAGCACGATCGCCCAGGGTTCGCCCGTGCAGGTCGTGGTGCCTTCGCTCGACCGGCCGCTGGCGGGCAAGGTGTTGCGCGTGGGGGCGGCCCTGAATGCCCAGACCCGCCGCGGGCAGGTGTTCATCACGCTGGACGAGTCCAATCCCAATCTGCGCGCCGGCATGCTGGCCCGGGCCGGCATCCAGAGCCGCGCCACCGAGGGTTTGTCGGTGCCCGTGACAGCGGTGCTGATCAAGGACGGCCAGCGCTCCATCGTGTTCGTCCAGGTCTCGGACAATGTGTTCGAGGCGCGTACCGTCGCGCTGGGCCAGCCGTCCAACGGCTATATCCCCGTGTTGTCGGGCATCCGGCCGGGCGACAAGGTGGTGACCAAGGGCAGCCTGCTGCTCGACGGCGCCGCCAACCAGTTGCTGTAAGGATCCGCCATGCGTTCACTCATTGCGCTGGTGGTCCATCGCCGCCTGGTGGCGCTGACCGCCACGCTCATCGTCGCTGTCTACGGCGTCTATGCCTTCCTGAATACCGCCATCGAGGCCTATCCCGACGTCACCAACGTCCAGGTGGGCGTCATTTCGCTTGCGCCCGGCCTTGCGCCGGAAGAGGTCGAGCGGCAGGTGACGTTCCCGCTCGAACGGGCCCTGAACGGCACGCCCGGGCTGATGTCGCTGCGGTCCGAGAGCTATTTCGGGCTGTCGATGATCACCATGGTCTTCGACGACAAGACCAAGAGTTTCGACGCGCGGGTGCAGGTCACCCAGCGGTTGCCGTCGGCCGACCTGCCCAATGGCGTGACGCCGGAGATGGCGCCCGACAATACGCCGCTCGGAAAGATCTTCTATTACCGGCTCAACAGCGACCGCCACACGCTGGCGCAACTGCGTTCGGAGCAGGAATGGACCGTGGCCCGGGTCCTCAAGCAGATCCAGGGCGTGGCCGACGTGGTCAGCATGGGCGGCTTCGTCAAGGAGTTCCACATCGAGGTGGATCCGGCCAAGCTGATGGCGCACAACCTGACGCTGGATCAGGTGGTCGACGCCGTTTCGAAATCCAACCAGAACGTGGGCGGCGGATTGCTGCGCCGCGGCGAGCAGTCGCTGATCATCCGGGGCATCGGCCTGTTGCGCACGCCGCGCGACATCGAGACCATCGTGCTGGACGTGCACAACAACACGCCGGTCCGGGTCAAGGACGTGGCCCGCGTGGTGCAGTCCTATACGCCGCGGCAGGGTTCGGTGGGGATGAACGACGAGGACGACATCGTCGAGGGCATCGTGCTGCTCAAGCGCGACGAGAACCCCAGCAAGGTGCTGGACCAGGTCCACGCGAAGGTGGACCAGATCAACGCCCACATGCTGCCCACGGGCATGCGCATCGAGCCGAGCTACGACCGGTCGCACCTGGTCGGCCATACGCTGCATACCGTCTATCACAACCTGCTGTTCGGCGCGACGCTGATTGTGGGCGTGCTGTGGCTGTTCCTGCGCAGCCTGCGCGGTTCGCTGATCGTGGCGGTGGTCATTCCCTTGTCGCTGCTGGTGGCGTTCGTCGGGCTGCATTTCCTGGGCATGCCGGCCAACCTCATCTCCATGGGCGCGATCGACTTCGGCATCATCGTCGACGGCGCGGTGGTGCTGACCGAGGCCATCATCCACAAGGCCAGGCTGCGAAAACCCGCCTCGCGCCGCGACATGTTCGAGCTGATCATCGAGGCCGCCATGTCGGTGGCCAAGCCGACGCTGTTCGCGATGGCCATCGTGATCGCGGCGCTGATCCCCGTGTTTTCGCTGGAAAGCATCGAGGGGCGCATCTTCCGTCCGCTGGCGATGACCTACACCTTCGCGCTGGTCGGCGCGCTGGTGTTCGCGTTGACGCTGGTGCCCGCGCTGTGCGCGCTGCTGCTGCGTCCCAAGGACGTGGTGGCGCCCGAGCCGGCGGTCTTCCTGCGCATGCATCACGCCTATTCCCGGTGGATCGCGCGGGTGCTGGAAAGCGGCCGTAACCGGCGCAAGGTGTTCGCCGTGGCGATGGTGGCGCTGCTGCTGGCCCTGTATGCCGGCTCGCACCTGGGGACCGAGTTCCTGCCGGAGCTGGACGAGGGCGATGCCTATGTGCTGGTGCAGATGCCGCCCTCGATTTCGCTGGAGAAAGGGCAGGAGCTGCTGCGCACCATACGCATGCGGCTGAAAGAGGTGCCCGAGGCCATTTCCGTCACGAGCGAGCAGGGGCGGCCGGAGGACGGTACCGATAACGAGACCATCAACGTCGCCAAGGTGCTGGTGCGGCTGAAGGAGCGCGCGCAGTGGCGCAAGGGCCTGAGCAAGGATGAGCTGGTGGCGCAGATGCGCCAGTCGCTGGCCGACATCCCGGGCGTGCAGTTCAACTTCGCCCAGCCCATCCGCGACAGCGTCGAGGAATCGACCTCGGGCGCGCGCGGCCATGTGGTGCTGAAGGTGTTCGGCACCGAGATCGAGACCATGCGCGGCATCCTGCAGCAGACCAAGGAGGCCGTCAGCCATATCGAAGGCGTGGTCGACCTGGATCTTTACCGCGACGCCCCGGCTCCGCAGTTGCACATCGAATTCAACCGCGACGCGCTGGCCCGCTACGGCATTTCCATGGAAGTGGCCGACACCGCGGTCGAGACCGCGCTGGCCGGCAAGGTGGTCACGACGGCCTGGGAAGGCGAGCGCAGCGTACCCGTGCGGGTGCGCCTGCCGTACGCGGACCGGATGGACGAGGCGCGCATACGCGAAATCCAGGTCTCCGCGCCCGACGGCACCTATGTGCCGCTGCACGCCTTGGCCAGCGTCAGCTTCAAGGTGGGCAACTCCTCGATCTTCCGCGAGGGCAACGCCCGCTACATGGCGCTGAAGTTCAACGTCCAGGGACGCGACATGGGCTCGGTGGTGAAGGACGCCATCGCCGCCTTCGAGAAGAATGTGAAGATGCCCGAGGGTTACATCGCCCAGTGGGGCGGCCAGTGGGAGAACCAGCAGCGGGCCTCGGAGCGCCTGAAGATCGTCGTGCCGCTGTCGCTGCTGGTGGTGTTCGTCCTGCTCTTCAGCGCCCTGGGCAGTGCCCGCAGCGCGAGCATCATCCTGCTGACCGCGCCGTTCGTGATGATAGGCGGCATCATCGCGCTGCACCTGACCGGCATCGACCTGTCCATCAGCGCGGCGATCGGCTTCATCGCGCTGCTGGGCCAGGTGGCCCTGGCCGGCCTGCTGGTCCTGAGCGCGGTCGAGAACCTGCGGCGCGAAGGCGTGGCACTGGTTCCCGCGCTGGTCGAGGGGGCCGCCGAGCGTATGCGCTCCATCCTGATGGTGGCGTTGCTGGGCCTGATCGGCCTTTTGCCCATGGCCTTGTCCACCGGGGTGGGCAGCGAGACCCAGCGGCCGTTCGCCTCCGTGGTGGTGGGGGGCATGGCGGTGCTGCCGCTGGTGGCGTTGTTCGTCCTGCCGGTGCTGTATGCCTGGCTGGGACCCCGGCGCATGCTGACCGCCGAGGAGCGCGACACGGCAACTATGGACAACGATAATGCGTAAGTATCTAGGTATCCTGCTGGTCGCGCTCTGCCTGCCGGCGGCGCGGGCCGCCGATCTTCCCGCGGCGCTGGGCACCGATGTGTCGCTGCCCCAGTTGCTGGAGCTGGTGAAGACCTCCAGTCCCGCGCTGCAGGCCGAGCGCACCCAGGTGGCCATGGCCGAGGCCGACCTGATGACGGCCCAGACTTTCTCCAACCCCAGCGTGGGCTATACCCACAAGCGCGGCGAGAAGGAAACCACCATCTCGCAGGACATTCCCATCTTCGGCCAGCGCGGGGCCCGGATCGAGAGCGCCAGGAGCGGGGTCGACGCGGCCCGGGCGCAACTGCGCCTGATCTATGCCCAGGCCTTGCAGGATGCGGCGCGGGACTTCATGTCGCTGCTGGTGTCGCAGGAACGGGAGAAGCGCTGGCTGGACGCCAAGGATGACCTGGAGGGGGCGTTCCGCATCGTGCAGGGCCAGGTCCAGGCGGGTGCCCGCAGCCGCTACGACCTGACCCGGCTCGAGGTGGAGCGCGCCTCGCTCGACGCGCAACTGGCCCAGGCCCAGGCCGAGACGCTGCAGGCGTCGGCCCGGGTGGCGGCCGCCGTGGGCGCGCCGGCGTGGCGGCCGCGCGCGGCCGGCTCCATCGTCTCGCACTGGACCGCCCTGAACTTCGACGCCATCTGGCCGCAGGCGCAGAACCGCCTGCCGACGGTGCGCGCGGCGCTGGCCCAGCAGGCCTTCGCCGAGAAGCAGCTGGAAGCCGAGCGGCGCCAGGCCTATCCCACGCCTACCTTCATGGTGGGCCGGCTGAACAACAGCGAAGGCCGCAGCACCGAGTACGGCGTGTCGGTAGCCATCCCGCTGTTCGATCGCAACCAGGGGCCCATCGCGCGCGCCGCCGCCGAGGCCGACGGCATGCGCCTGCGCAGCCGCGCCATCGTCGTGGCCGCGGAAAGCGAACTGCGCCGCGCCACCGAACAGCTCAACCGGCGCCAGCAACTGGCCGACCGCTTCGAGAAGGAAGGACTGTCCATGGTCCCGCAATTGCGGCAGATGGCGCAGGATTCCTACACGCTGGGCCGGGGCAGCATCCTCGACCTGGTCGATGCGATCCAGGCCGTGGCGGAGAAGAAAAACACCTACCTGGACCTGCTCGAAGCCGTGATGCAGGCGGAAGTCGATGTGCGCATCGCCTCGGGGGAACTGGGGGCGGACCTGCTCGAATGACCCGGGAGTGACCCGTCCGCCGGCCCCCCGGCGGCGTAAACTAGCGGACATGGCCGGCCCCGCCGCGTGGGTTTTTTCCGGCCGGTTCTCATTCCGGGGGTTCAAATGAAATCATGGGCATTGCGCGGCTTCCTGCTGGCCGGGCTGGCGCTGGCGTCGGCCGCGCGAGCGGACATCACCGTCGGCATCGACCTCGCCACCACCGGCCCGGCGGCGGCGATCGGCATTCCCTCCAAGAACGTGGTCATGATGTGGCCGCCCACGCTGGGCGGCCAGAAGGCCACCTACATCATCCTGGACGACGCGTCCGACCCCACCAACACCGTCACCAACGTGCGCAAGCTCACGTCCGAGCAGCACATCGACGTCCTGGTCGGCCCCAACACCACGCCGGCCGCGCTGGCGGTGCTGGACGTGATCGCCGAAAGCAGGACGCCCATGGTGGCCCTGGCGGCCAACGCCTCCATCATCGAGCCCCATGCCGACCCCAAGCGCAAATGGGCCTTCAAGATGCCGCAGAATGATTCGCTCATGGCCAGCGCCATCGTCGGGCACATGGTCCGGGCCGGGGTGAAGACGGTCGGCTTCATCGGTTTCAACGATTCCTACGGCGAGAGCTGGTGGAACGAGTTCTCGCCGCTGGCGCAGAAGGCCGGCATCAAGGTCGTCGCGAACGAACGGTACAACCGCACCGATACCTCGGTGACCGGGCAGGTGCTCAAGCTGATGGTGGCCAAGCCCGACGCCATCCTGGTGGCCGCGTCGTCCACCCCGGCGCTGCTGCCGCAGAAAACCCTGGTCGATCGCGGCTACCGGGGCAAGCTCTACCAGACGCACGGCATCGCCACGCCCGAGTTCCTGCGCCTGGGCGGCAAGGCCGTGGAGGGTACGCTGTTCCCGACCGGCCCAGGCGTGGTGGCGCACGGTCTACCCGCTTCGCACCCGGTCAAGAAGGTGGCGACCGAGTTCGTCGACCGCTATGAAGCCAGGTTCGGCGCCGGCTCGGTCACCCAGTTCGCGGGCGATGCGTGGGGCGCCTGGATGTTGCTGGACGACGCGGTGGGCCGCGCGCTGAAGACGGGCGCCAAGCCGGGGACGCCGGCGTTCCGCGCGGCGCTGCGCGACGCGATCGAGTCGACCTCCAACCTGACCGTGCCCAACGGGGTGCTGAACATCTCGGCCAGCGACCATCAGGGTTTCGACGAGCGCTCGCGCGTCATGGGCATCGTGCGCGATGGCAAGTTCGCCTACGAGGGTGAAGGCAGGAGCAAGTAGGCGCGGCAGGGAGCGGCGCCCGACCGCGCCGCTCGTCTAGGCCATCATGCAGTGAACCGCAGTTCCGGATGCAATCCCGCCCGTGCCGCCAACGTCAACAACATATCCAGGCTGAAATCCTCAACCTTGCCCTTGATCAGCCGAGAAACGCGCGGCTGGGTAATTCCAAGATGACGAGCGGCCTCGGCCTGCGTCCAGCCTTGCTCTTTGAGACGCTGCGCCGTGCGAATCATCACCTCGGCGCGCAGCTTCATCACTTCGGCTTCAGCAGGATCGAAGCCCAGATCCATGAAGACGTTGCCGCTACCTTCGGTGATGGTGATGTCTTGCTTGTTCATTTCAGTGCTCCGATCAGTTTCCTGTAGCGGGCAGCCGCCAGGTCCAGATCCGGTTTCGGCGTTTTCTGGGTTTTTTCTGGAAGGCGTGCAGCACGTAGATAGCGTTGGCGAACTTGGCGACGTAAATTACGCGGAAGGCGCCACTGGTATCCCGGTAACGTATTTCGTATGCTCCCGCACCCACACCGGGCAGGGGTTTGAAATCTGCTGGTTCTGCGCCGTACTGCACTGCCATTAGCTCAATGGCCCAACGCATGTCTCGCGTCCACGGGCATCTCGCGTAGATCCCTTTGGCTGGAATCAACGAACCTGAGAGGCTTCATAGTTCAAATTATGCTTGTACTTGCATAAATATGCGAATTCTTGAATGACCTGGAAGGCGGGTGCGCATCCCTGAGGGTGGAGTGTTCAGATATAGCGTCACATCGGAGTTTCTCAAAGTCAGACTAGGCTCAATAGAGCACTCTTTTTGGGAGGAGCGGATTTGAGATGGGTTTAGATATCCAATAATATTGTCGACAATAATAAAGCAGGCAATTATAGTGATCTGACATTCACCGATCCGAGGAGACGGCATGAGCTGGCGGGCGGAGGCGGACGAGATCCGGCGCAGGCGGGAGCTGGCGCGGGCATGCGGCGGCGAGGCGTCGGTGGCGCGCCAGCACGAGGCCGGCAAGCTGACGGTGCGCGAGCGCATCGACAAGCTGATGGATGCCGGTTCGTTCCAGGAGGTCGGGCAACTGGCGGGGCGGGCGGTCTACGCGGAAGGCAAGCTGGCCGGCTTCGAGCCCGCGCCCTATGTGATGGGACTGGGGCGCATCTCCGACCGGCCCGTGGCGGTGGGGGGCGAGGACTACACCATCCGCGCCGGTACCGGCTTCGGCAGCGACCGCCGCAAGGGCGGGCAGGGCGGCTTCGTCGAGGACCTGGCCTTTCACTACCGCATTCCGCTGGTGAACCTGATCGACGGCACCGGCGGTACCGTCAACACGGTCAAGCGCAAGGGCTATTCGGTCACGCCCGGCTACGGTCAGGACGGCTTCGAGCGCTCGGCCTCGCTGATGGGGATGGTACCCGTGGTGAGCGCGGTCATGGGCACGGTGGCGGGCGGCCCGGCGGGGCGCGCCATGCTGGCCCACTGGACCGTCATGGTGCGCGACAGCAGCCAGATCTTCGCCGCCGGCCCGCCGGTGGTCGAACGCGCCTTCGGCGTCAAGCTGCACAAGAACGACCTGGGCGGCGCCAAGATCGCCGCCGACACCGCCGGCACGATCGACAACGTGGCGCCGGACGAGGAAACCTGCCTGGCGCAGATCCGGCGTTTCCTGTCGTACATGCCGCAGAACGCCTGGGAACTGCCGCCCGTGCTCATGTCGGGTGATCCGGTGGACCGCTGCGAGGATGCGCTGGTCGACATCGTTCCCCGTTCCGAACGCCAGGCCTACAACATGAAGAAACTGGTGGGCATGGTCGTGGACCAGGGGTCGGAGTTCGAGATCCAGCCGGGTTTCGGCCGCGCCGTCATTACGATGCTCGCACGGATGAATGGCAAGGTCGTCGGCGTGGTGGCGAACAATCCCATGTTTGGCGGCATCGTCGACGTGAAGGCGGCGCGCAAGCAGACGCACTTCATCGACCTGTGCGATGCCTTCAACATCCCGCTGGTCTTCTTCGTGGACGTGCCGGGCCTTTTGATCGGGGTCGAATCGGAATCCGAGGCGATCATGCGCTTCGGCATCCAGCAGCGCTACGTGCTGGCGCAGGCCACGGTGCCGATCTACACGGTGTTGGTGCGCAAGTGCTTCGGGGTCGCGGGCGGCAGCGTGATCGACCGTTCCGGATTGAATTTCAAGATTGCCTGGCCGTCCGCCAGTTGGGGGTCGCTGCCCATCGAAGGGGGAGTCAAGGCGGCCTACCGCGCCGACATCCAGGGCGCCGCCGATCCGGCCGCGCGCGAAGCCGAGATCGAGGCCGAGCTGCGGGCGCTGTCTTCGCCGTTCCGCACTGCCGAGGCTTTCGCGGTGGAGGACCTGATCGACCCGCGCGAGACGCGGCCTTACCTGTGTCAGTTCATCGACGCCGCGCAGGGGCGGTTGCGGACCACGCTGGGGCCCAAGCTGCGCGCGGGAGTGCGCCCGTGACACCGGCGCGGCCGGCGCCGCCGGACACCAGCCGCGCCGCGGCGTTCCTGCAGGCCTTCGAAGAGGACCGCGGCACGCCCATCGCGTTCTGGTGGGTGTTCGCCGGGCCGTCCAATACGTTGACGCTGCCCGAGCAGATCGCGGCCAGCGTTGGCGACCGCATCATCTCGCATGCCATCGCTCCGGGCGAATGGATACGCGAACAGGAGATCGGCCAGCAGTTCGGCGTCAGCCGCAGCCCGGTGCGCGAAGCCATGCGCCTGCTGGAGCGCGAGGGCGTGGTGCGCATACACGCCCGGCGGGGTGCCCGGGCAACCTTCCTGGCGCAAAAGGAAATCAAGGACCTGTTCGAGGTCCGCGCCAGCCTGGTGCGGCTGGTCGGACGCCTGGCGGCCGGGCACCGTCCCGAACGCTTGCTGGAATTGCTGGAGATCGGCTTCGGCACCCTGCGCGAGACGGCCGAGGATCCGGACGCCGCGCGCCGCTACGGCGAGACCGCGGCCCAGATGACCCTGCTGTGCGCGGCGCTGTGCGGCAATGAACGCCTGTTTCCGCTGATCGCTTCGCTGTCCATGCAGATGCTGCGTTACACCAGCCTGGGGCTGAAGTCCCCGGAGCGGCGCCGCCGTTCCATCGTCCTGTGGCGCGGCGCCATCGATGCCATCCGGCGCGGCGATGCCGATGCCGCCGAACAGTTTTTCGCCAGTCGCCTGGAAGAGAACTGGCGGGAGATCCGCCGTTTGTTGGAGACCGAAGTGATCGCGTAGAACACATTCCCGTCAGGAGGGAAGCATGGAGACTATCTATCAGGGCCGCCGCCGCGCCATCGCCGCGCTGGGGACGGGCATGGGAGGATTGCTGCTGGGGGCTGCGGCACGGCCCACGTGGGCCGCCTGGCGGCCGGACCAGAACGTGGAGTTCGTCGTGCCGGCCGGGCCGGGCGGCGCGCTGGACCAGACCGGCCGGGCGATGAAGCAGTTCTACGACGAGAGCCATGTGCCGGGCGGCCGTGCCTTCCTGGTCACCAACAAGCCGGGCGCGAACGGCAAGATCGCCTTCGAGGTGCTGTTGCAGAAGCGCGCCGATCCGCATTATCTGTCGATCAATTCCCACGGCTACATTTCGAGCTACCTGACGGGCAACCTCGACATCCTGCCCCATCGGGACCTGACCCCCATCGCCGTGATCCAGGACGAATTCGTGGTGGCGGCGGTGCGTACGGAGTCGCCCGTACAGTCCGCGGCCGACCTGGTCGAGCGGCTGCGCAAGGATCCCACCAGCCAGCGCATGGGCGTGGCCACCAGCATCGGCAACCACATCCACATCGGCACGGCCAAGGCGCTGGGCGCGGCGGGGGTGGACGTGCGCAAACTCGTGGTGGCGCCGTTCAAGTCCTCGGCCGAGTCCATGGTCGCGCTGGTGGGCGGCCACCTGGACGTGGTGGCCGCGACCACGCCCAACGTCATCGCGTTGAAGAAGGCGGGCAAGATCCGGGTGCTCGCGGTCAGCGCGGGCCAGCGGCTGGGCGGCCAGTTCGCCGACGTGCCGACGTGGAAGGAGCAGGGCATCGACTCGACGTTCAGTTCGGCCTTGGGCATCGTCGCCGCCAAGGGCATCTCCGAGGACCAGATCCAGTACTGGGAAGACATGTGCCGGAGCATGAGCCAGTCGCCGATGTGGGAGCAACTGGCCGAGACCAACCAGAGCCGGCCCAATTTCATGGGGCATCGCGACGCGGCGCGGTTCTACGAAGAGGAGTACCAGGGCATGCGCGAGATCGTCGCCAGGCTGGGCCTGCTGGGGGCGGGAAAATGAGCAATGCCAGGCTGACCGGGCATCCCGGCCCGCTGAGCGGCTACAAGGCGATCGAGATCTGCTCCACGGTGGCCGGCCCGGCCTGCGGGCGCATCCTGGCGGATTTCGGCGCGGACGTGATCAAGATCGAGCCGCCCGGCGGCGATCCGCTGCGCAACATGGGCAAGCACGTGGGCGACGTGTCGCTATACGCCGCCACGGCCTTGCGCAACAAGCGAGCGATGGTGATCGACCTGAAGAGCGATGAGGGCCGGGACCTGGTGCGGCGGCTGGCGGCCAAGACCGACGTGCTGGTCGAGAACTACCGGCCCGGCGTGATGGAGCGGCTGGGGCTGGGCTATGAGGACCTGTCGCGCGACAACCCGGGCCTGGTCATGGTGCGCATCAGCGGCTACGGCCAGACCGGTCCCTATCGGATGCGGCCCGGCTACGGCGCGATCTGCGAGGCCATGGCCGGCGTGCGCCACCTGACCGGCGATCCCGACCGGCCGCCGGCGCGCGTGGCGGTGGCCACGACCGACTACCTGTCGGCGGTCCATGCCGCGTTCGGCGCGGTCTCGGCGCTGCTGAACCGGACCCGCACGGGCAAGGGGCAGGTGGTGGACGTGGCGCTGTACGAGACGGCCTTCACGCAGATGGAAGTCTATGTGCCCGCCTTCAAGACACTGGACCTGATTCCCACGCGGGTGGGGCCCAACCTGCCCAACATGGCGCCCAACAGCCTGTATCCCACCCGTGACGGCGGCTATGTGCTGATCGCCGCCAACAGCAATCCCACCTTCGAGCGGCTGATCGCCGTCATGGGCCGACCCGACCTGATCGAGGACCCCCACATGAGTTCGATCCGCGCGCGCGGATCGAACATCCCCTACTGCAACCGCGTCGTCAGCGAGTGGACGCTGCAGCACGACGGCAGTGAGATCGAGCGCATGCTGCTCGATGCGGAAGTGCCTGTGTCGAGGGTCTATACGATGGCCGACATCTTCGAGGATCCCCAGTTCGCGGCGCGCGGCATGTTGCCGGAGATCCCGCATCCCGAACTGGGCTCGCTGCACCATCCCGGCATCGTGCCCAGGCTGAGCGACACCCCCGGACAGATCATGCATACCGGCCCGGACCTGGGCCAGGACACCCGGCAGGTGCTGGCCGATGAGTTGCGGTTGTCGCCGCGCGAGATCGATGCCCTGGTGGAGCGCGGCATCGTGGCCTGCGGCGCGCCCCGGGAACCGGCATGAGGAGCGGCCGCCATGTTCGATAAAGTATTGGTGGCCAATCGCGGCGCGGTCGCGGCCCGTGTGCTGCGCGCGCTCAAGCAGCTCGGCGTCCGGACCGTTGCCGTCTACTCCGAGGCGGATCGCGACCTGCCTTACCTGGCGTGGGCCGACGAGACCCGCGCGATCGGCCCGGCCGATGCGCGCGCCAGCTACCTGAACCAGGATGCGCTGCTTGCCGTGCTGGCCGAGACGGGGGCCGACGGCCTGCATCCCGGCTATGGATTCCTGTCCGAGAACGCCGGCTTCGCGCGCCGCGTGGCCGCGCAGGGCGCGGGTTTCATCGGACCGGGCGCGGACTGGATCGAGGCCATGGGCCACAAGACGCGGGCCCGGGGTCTGATGGCCGCGCGCGGCATGCCGCTGGGGCCGAGCTCCGGGCTGTTGGACGACGACGCCCAGGCGACCCTCGCGGCCGCGCGGCGCATCGGCTATCCGGTGCTGGTCAAGCCCGCCGGCGGCGGAGGCGGCATCGGGATGCTGGCCGCCCATGACGACGCCCAGCTCCTGGCCGCCGTCGCGCAGGCGCGTTCCTTGTCCCAACGCAGCTTCGGCTGTGCCGACCTCTACCTGGAACGGCTGGTCGAGCGGCCCCGGCATATCGAGTTCCAGATGCTGGCCGACCGGCATGGCAACGTGCGTCATCTGTACGAGCGGGAATGCTCGGTCCAGCGGCGCCACCAGAAAGTCGTGGAGGAGGCGTCGGCGCCTGGCCTGCCGCGTGCCGCGCTGGATGCCGCGGCAGATCGCGTCACCGGCATCCTGGCCGACATGCGCTACGACGTGATCGGCACGGTCGAGACCCTGTACGACGGCGAGGGCGGCTTCAATTTCCTGGAGATGAACACCCGCCTGCAGGTCGAGCATGCGGTGACCGAGGCGGTCACCGGCATCGACCTCGTGCAGGCCCAGGTACGGCTGGCGTGGGGCGAGCGGCTCGATGCGGTGCTGCCGCCTGCGGTCGGCCTGAACGGCCATGCGATCGAGGCGCGCATCTATGCCGAGGATCCGGTGCGCTTCCTGCCTTCGCCGGGGCTGCTGGCCAAGCTGGAGTGGCCGTCCGGTCCCGGCATACGGGTGGAGACCGGCTATGCCCAGGGCAGCCGCGTCACGCCGTATTACGACCCCATGATCGCCAAGCTCATCGTGCATGCCGAGGACCGTCCCCGCGCGCTGGCGGCGCTCGAACGGGCCTTGCGCGCCACGGTGGTCGAAGGGGTCAAGACCAACATTCCGTTCGTCCTCGCGTTGCTGCGCAACGAACGGTTCGTCAACGCGGATATCGACACCGGCCTGGCGGCCGAGGTCGTGCGGGACATGAAGACGGCTGCCGCGGCGAACGCCGCGTGAGCCCGGCGGATATCGACAGGGGAGGCGCCATGGCGCGTATCGAAGTGCAATCGGAGATCACCGGTACCGTGTGGAAGGTGGAGACCTCGGTGGGGGCGAACGTGGAGGTGGAGGCGGCGCTGCTGATCGTGGAGTCCATGAAGATGGAGATTCCCGTCCCGGCGCCTGCTGCCGGGACGGTGCTGGAGCTGCGGGTGGGCGAGGGCGACCCGGTCGAGGAAGGCCAGGTCGTGGCCGTCATCGAGGGGTAGCGCCAGCCGCCAGGCGCAGCGCGTAGTCACGGACGTCGGCGGGCCAACCGCCCAGCAGCGCCGCGTAGCGCTCGTCGTCGCCCGCAAATAGCGCGCGCGCGGCTTCCTCGAACCCGGGCAGGTCACCCGCCATGGCGGACATGAAATGGTAGGCCGCTTCACGCGCGCGCCGCTGGCCGTCCTGGTCCGCGTGGGCGCGGCGCGCTTCCTCCACCAGCTTGCGCAGCGCCACCGAGGCGCCGCCCGGCTGGGCGTTCAGCCAGTCCCAGTGGCGGGGCAGCAGGGTGACTTCGCGCGCGACCACGCCCAGCCTGGGCCGCCCCTTGCCTCGGGGCGCCGCGGTTTCCTCGGCGGTCGCGGCCGCCTCGGGGGCGGCGCAAGGCATCGGGCCGAGGCGGGCCAGCACGTCGTGCTCGGAGCCCCGTGTGTCGATGTCGAAGGACTTTCCCGTGGCATCGTCGAAGATGAGAACGGGGGCGCCGCGCGGCGCGCGGTGGACGGCCAGCGCGACATCGCGAAGGGGGCCGCTCGCGAGCAGTCCATGGCCGTTGAAGGCGGTGCAGGTCAGGGCAGGCATGGCATTCACCACAAAAAATAAAGTGATGCTAATTTACCCGGGTAAAAATAGAATTGCAATATTACCCGGGTAAATTTTTTGCCATGTGGAGATCTCGCGACGGCCGCTTCAGGTGTAGCCCGATGCGGCGGGATTGGCCGCGTCGCCGCGAGCCCGAGCCAGTTCCTGCCGTGTGCCCGCCTGGAGCAGCGCGCTGTCTTTGGCGATGGTGATGAAGCCGAATCCCTGGTCGGCGTACCGGCGGCCCGAGGCGCCGCCGGAACACTGGATGCCGGCCACGCGGCCATGGCGGCGGCAGGCCTGGAGGATGGCCGAGACCGCGTCGGCATGTTCCTTTTCCGGCTTGTCGAGGTCGGGCTCCAGTCCGAGACCCAGCGCCAGGTCGGCGGGCCCGACATAGATGCCGTCCAGGCCCGGCGTGGCGACGATGGCTTCCAGGTTGTCGAGCCCCCGGCGGCTTTCGATCATCACGAAACACATGGGCTCGTCGCCCAGCGTGGCGGTATCGCGCGCCTGGCGCACCAGCGCCGACCGGATGGGGCCGTAGGAACGGATGCCGGCGGGCGGGTAGCGGCAGGCGGCCACCGCGGCGGCCGCCTGGGCGGGCGTCTCGCACATCGGCACGATCACGGCCTGCGCGCCGGCGTCCAGCGCCTTGGCGATCATCCAGTCGGCCGAGGCCGGCACCCGTGTCACGGCAATGCCGCCGGCGCGTTCGATGGCGGTGAACATGGGCGTGACATCGGCATAGTCGATCAGGCCGTGCTGCTGGTCCACGCACACGTAGTCCAGTCCCGTTGCCGCCATGAGTTCCGCGCCGAACATCGATGGCAGCGCGCACCATCCCCCGAAGACCGTCTTTCTTTCCGCGATGACCCTGCGCAGGACTTTGGACATGTTCGCCTCCATGCGTCATCGCAGCGCGACGACAAAAGTGGTTGACAAATGATCGTGCTCACAACAGACTAAAAGTGTATCCACTTTTTCGCGCAAGCGACAGCGATCCTTGCTCATGGCACATGTGCTGGCCCTTCGGGCCGGGCAGGGGAAAGGCTTGTCCGCTTGTTTTCTAACGGCGCGCGCAGGGGCGTCACCTGGAGCAGGCATGGGAAGGACATACGACATCGATCCCGACGATTACGTCCGCGAGAAACCGGGGCGGCAGTTCCTCGTCAGGACCGAGGCATATACCGATCGCGACGTCTTCGACCTGGAGATGCGCCGGGTCTTCGAGCGCACCTGGGTCTACGTGGGGCACGAGACCGAACTGCCGTCGGCGGGCAGCTTCAAGACCGCGCAGGTGGGCCGCCAGCCCATCGTCGTGGTGCGCGGCAAGGAGGGCGAACTGCATGCCTTCTTCAACCGCTGCGTGCATCGCGGCGCCGCGCTGCTGCGCGAGGCCGCGGGATGCGTGCAGGAGCTGCGCTGCCCTTATCACGGGTGGGTCTTCGATCTGTCGGGCAAGACCCGTCTCGTGTCCGAGCGCAACGATCCGGGCGGCTACGGGCCGGACTTCGAGCAGCCGGAGGGGCTGGAGCCGGTGCCGCGCCTGGGGTCCTATCGCGGCCTGGTCTTCGTCTCGCTCGATCCGGACATCGTGCCGCTGGAAACCTATCTCGGCAGCATGAAGCACATCATCGACGCGAAACTGGACCTGTCGCCCACCGGCCGCATCGCGATCGCCTCCACGCCCTATGTCTGCCGTTATCCCGGCAACTGGAAGCTGCAGGCCGAGAACATCGTCGATGCCTATCACTTCATGCACACCCATGGCGCCTTCGTAAAACTGCAGGCCAAGTTCGGGGACAGCACCGGCGACTTCGGCGTCCACAAGGGCCGGAGCACGCGCGAAATGCGGGAGCAGCGCTTTCGCGGGACTACCCGGTCGTGCCGGTACGGCCATGGTTTCGCGCAGGTTCCCGCCGCGGACACGGACGGCCTGCTCGATGGCGAGTTCGGGGACCTCTATCGTGGATTGCATGCGCAGCATGGGCAGGAGGCCTTCGAGCGCATCGCCGCCAAAGCCACTTCCACGGTCTTCCCCAGCATGGGGATGATCCACCAGCAGATCCGGGTCTGGCGTCCTATCTCCGTGGACGAGACCGAGGTGCTCATCTATCCGTATGAGCTGGAGGGCGCGCCGGATGCCTTCAACGCCGGCATGCTGCGCAGCCAGGAACGTTTCTACGGGCCGTCGGGTTTCGGCATGGTCGACGACACGGAGATCTTCGCCCGGGTATCGCAGGGCCTGCGCGCCGACCGCGTCGAATGGCTGCTGTTCGATCGCGGCATGGACACCGACGAGCAGACCGGGGAAGGCGACTATCGCGGCCTGCCTTCGAGCGAGGCGCCGCAGCGGGCGTTGTGGCGCGAATGGCGGCGCCTGATGGGGCAGGGGGCCTGAATCGCGATGAATGCATCGACCATGGACAGATCAATGCTGCAAGACATCTCCCAATTCGTCTTTCGGGAAGCGAAGCTGCTCGACGACAAGCAATACGAAGCCTGGCTGGCACTTTTCGACGACGACGGCCTGTACGTCGTGCCTCTGACCGAGGAACCGCGTCCGGGCAGGCAGGCGGACATCGTTAACGACAACAAGGCCGCTCGCGAGGAGCGCGTGCACCACCTCATGCACCACTGGTTTCCCGCCCAGCAGCCGCCCTCGCGCACGCGGCACTTCGTCTCCAATGTCATGGCCGAGGAGCGCGACGGACTGTGGCGGGTGTCGACCAGCCAGTTGATCTATGAGACCCGTGCCGGCGACTGGTTCCAGGTGGGGCTGGGCGAGGTGCGGCCCATCGTTGCCGGCGTGGACTACGCGCTGCGCGAAGTGGAGCGGGGATTCCGGATATGCGAGAAGCGCATCCGGTTGCTCGACATGGCCGGATGGCAGGCCAATCTGGCATTCATCTACTGACTGGAACGAGACATGAGATTGGTGAGATACGGCCTGGAAGGCCACGAACGCCCCGGCGCGCTGGATGCGCAGGGAGGCTTGCGCGATCTTTCCGGCCTGTTGGCGGATATCGATCCGCAGGTCCTGGCGCGAGGCCTGCCGGCCAGCCTGGGCGCGGTCGACGTGGAGCGGCTGCCCCGGGTCGAGGGCCGGCCGCGCCTGGGCGCGCCGCTGGCGCGGCCCGGCAAGATCGTCGCCATCGGCTTGAACTATTCCGATCACGCCGCGGAGGCCGGACTGCCCGAGCCCGCGGAACCCGTGATCTTCATGAAGGCGTCCTCGACCCTGTCGGGACCGTACGACGACGTGCCCCGGCCCGCCGGCGCGGAGAAGATGGACTGGGAGGTGGAACTGGGCATCGTGATCGGCGCGACGTGCCGGTCGGTGTCCGAAGACGACGCGCTCGGTCATGTGTTCGGCTACGTCGCCGTGAACGACCTGTCGGACCGCGCCTTCCAGTTGGAGCGCGGCGGACAGTGGGACAAGGGCAAGAACTTCGATCGTGCCTGCCCCATCGGCCCCTGGCTCGTGACCGCGGACGAAATCGGGGATCCCCAGACGCTGGACATCTGGCTTTCGGTCGATGGCCAGCGTGTGCAGGACAGCAATACCGGCAGGATGATTTTCGGCTGCCGGCATCTGGTCAGCTACGTGAGCCGGTTCATGACGCTGCTGCCCGGCGACCTGATCACCACCGGCACGCCGGCCGGCGTGGGGCTGGGCATGCAGCCGCCACGCTATCTGCGGGGTGGCGAGGTCCTGGAGCTGGGCATTTCCCGCCTTGGTTCGCAGAAGTACGCCATCACCCGTTGACCTGTCCACTGCAAAGGAGCGGTGCATGACTGCCATTTCGCCTACCGACGCTTTCCTGGACCAACTGGCCGGTTTCTGCGTCGAGGCCCGGACGTTCGATATCGACGACCACTGCAGGGAGTCGGCGCGGAAGATCGTACTCGATACTTTCGGCGTGGTACTGGGGGCGCTGGAACATCGCGCTTCACGCCGCGCGCGGCAATTCGCCGGGCGTTTTCCGGTCCCGGGCGGCGCGCGCCTCTGGGGCACGGGCGAGCGGGTGAACGCCGAGCACGCGGCCCTGCTCAATGGCGCGCCGCTGCGGGCCTACGACTTCAACGATTTTTACTTCGGGACGAAGGGCGGCGCCCATCCCAGCGATATCGTCACCGGCGTCATGGCCGTCGCGGAGGCGGAGGGGGCCGGCGGCCCGGCCGTGATCCGGGCGCTGTGCGTCGGCTACGAACTGATCGTGGCGATGAGCGATTGCCTGGATCCGGAGCGCGAGGGGTGGGACTACCCGTGCATCACCTCGTTGGGGGCGGTGGCCGCCGTGGCCGATCTGCTGGCGTTGGATCGGGCCCAGCTGCGCCATGCGTTTTCGATTGCCGTGAACGCGCACTATCCCTCGAACGAAGTGGAGTCGTCCGAGCCCGATGCCCATGGCGAACTGACCATGTGGAAGCGTTTCAACGGCAGCGACGGCGTTCGCCAGTCGGTCCAGGCATGCTATCTGGCCCTGTGCGGCGTGGAGGGCGTGGTGCGCCCCTTCGAGGGCCGCCACGGGTTTTTCGCGAAGCTGGGCGTCACGCGGGAGGAGGCCGGCGAGGCTTCGTCCCGGCTGGCGCGGATACGGCGCTTCGAAGGCATAGGCGCCGGCAGCTTCAAGCGCTGGCCCGTCGGCTCCCGGGGGCAGAGCGCGATCCAGTCGGCGTTGAGGGCGCGCGCGGCCCTGCTGGAGGGGGGGAGAACGCCGGACGTCATCGCGCATGTCAAGGTGCATGCCGATCCCGGTGTCTACGAACATCTGCACGCGATCCGGACGGACCCGTTCCAGCCGCGCACGCGCGAGGCCGCCGATCATTCGCTGGCCTACATCGTCGCGGCCGCGCTGACGAACGGCGAGATCGGTCCGCACAGTTTCGAGGCGCCGGCGCGCGATGCGCCCGCCCTGCGCGCCCTGCTGTCGGGCCGCGTCGAGATCCTGCGCGCGGCACGGCCATCGCCGTCCAATCTGCTTGCCGAAGTGATCCTGGAGGACGGCGACGGCCGGCTCTACCGCGGTGGCAGCGAACCCGCGCCCGGCACGGCCGGTGCCGCCATGCCGATCGGCACGCTGCTGCAGAAATTCCGGGAGAACGTCGGCGCGCAACGGTCGGCCGGCGCCGATACCCTGGCTGCCGCGATCATGGAGCTGGATGCGTGCCGGGACGTCGGGGCGTTGATCGACGCGACCATGATTCGCTGAAGGACCGCCTGCCGGGAGATCCGGGCCGGGTGGATGTGTGTGATGCCGTACAACGTGTTTCTTGAGAGGTGCTTGCCATGCTAGTGCGTATCGTCTCCAGGTTCGTCGTCCTGCTTTCCTGTCTGGCCGCGGCGGCGCCGGGCCTTGCGATGGATTTTCCCGCCAAGGCGGTGAGGTTCATCGTGCCGTTCACCCAGGGCACCGGGCCCGACCGATTGGCCCGCCTGGTGGCCGAAGACCTGGCCAGGCAATGGAAAGTGCCGGTGGTGGTGGAAAACCGGCTGGGCGCGTCCGGTCACGTCGGAGCCCAGGCCGTGGCGCAGGCGCCCGCGGATGGCTATGCCGTCGGCGTCATGGCGACCAATATCTCGGTCACGGCCCATTTGATGAAGTCGGATGCCTTCGTGCCCATGCGCGACCTCCAGCCGCTGCTGATCGCCGGCTATGGCGACATGACGCTGGTGGTGTCGGCCAAATCGCCGTTCAACACCCTGGGCGAGTTCCTGGACTATGCCAGGGCGAACAAGGGCAAGCTGGCATTCGCGAGCGCCGGCATGGGGTCGCCTTCCCATATCTTCCTGGCCCAGATGCAGCAGATGACGGGGACCGAGTTCCTCCACGTGCCCTACAAGGGAACGGCCCCGGCGGTGACCGACCTGATCGGCGGCCAGGTCGATGCCTTCTTCGTCGCCACGCATACCGTCAAGCCTTACCTGGCCTCCGGCCAACTGAAGGCGCTGGGCGTGGCGGCCCCGCAGCGCAACTCCCACGCGGCTGACATTCCGTCGTTCGGCGAACTGGGCGTGCCGGGATTCTCGACCGAGGCGTGGTACGGCTTCATGCTGCCCACGGGAGTGCCGGAGCCGGTCGCCGAGAAGCTGTACCGCGATATCCGTGCCAGCGTGGAACAGCCGCACGTGCGGAGCGAGCTCGACAAGTTCGGGCTGACCGTCCGGCCGTCCACCACGGCGCAGATGCGCGAGGTGGTCGATCGGGAGTTCCGCAGCTATGGCGAGGTCATCGCCAAGTACAACATCAAGATGCAGGAATAGAACCATGCAGGCAGACAAGCAATCTTTCCCGCCCGTGGCCGACGTGGCCGGCCTGTCGGTGCTGGTGCTGGGGGCCGGGGCCGGCGTGGGGCCCGCGGTGGTCCGGGGCTTCGAGGCGAACGGCGCCAGGGTGCACGCGAGCGATCTGACCGCCGAAGGGCAGGGAGGATCCCGCGTGCCTCCCCACGCCGTCGACGATGCCTCGGCCATCGCCGCCTTTCTGGACGGCTGCGAGGCCGCCAATGGTCCCCTGGACGTGGTCGCCTATGTGTCGCCGCCGGTGTCGGTGGGCAAGGCTCTCGACCTGGAGCACGAGGTCTATGGCCGGGTCCTCCGCGACGAGTTGCTGCTGCCCATCCTGCTGTTGCGCGAGGCGGCGCGGCGCATGGCCGGGCGGGGGTACGGGCGGCTGCTGTCGTTCTGCTCGATGTCGGGCAAGACCGGCGTTCATCCTGGCGTGAGTCCCTATGCGGCCGCGAAGGGGGGGCTGATCGCTTTCTCGCGTTCGCTGGCGGCGGAACTGGCGCCTTCGGGGGTGACCGTGAATGTCGTGGCGACGGCGCTGTTCGATGTGCAGGTCCACAAGACCGGCGAAGAACTCGCCCACGTCGTCAAGGGCATACCCGTGGGACGCGTCGGCCGTTCGCAGGAGGCCGCGGCGGCGGCGCTGTTCCTGGCGTCGCGCCAGTCCGGCTACATCACCGGCGAGACACTGAACATGTCCGGCGGCCGCTTCATGGATTGACGCGGGTCAGAGTGCGATCTGCAAGGCTTCCAGGGCATTCCGGATGCAGACGGGGGTGTAGCCGGGGTCGATGATGCCGATGGAGGCCGTGGCCGACCGCACGAGCTGGTGCGTGTTGATGCGCTGGGCCGCCCTGATGTCGCCGGTCTCGTAGGCCTGGAGCAGGCCGCCATGGTCCGCGCGGTCGTCGCCGAACAGCGAGGGCGAGGTCTGTTCCAGCGAAAAGCGGGCGCGCTCGGTGCGGTGCCAATACTCCTCGATCTTCTCGCAGAAGATCTTGCCGGCCGGGCGGTTGAGGATGGCGTGGAACTCCTCGTGCAGGGCGCGCCATTGCGAGGACACTTCGCCGTTCAGGCGCGACATCTTCTCCAGCACCTTGCGGCACGCGGCCAGATCGGCGCGCGTGAGCCGGCTGAAGGCGATCTGCGTGGCGACGGCCTGGCTGGCGATCCACAGGCCATAGATCTGGTCGATTTCCTCGGCAGTGACCGGCGTCACCGTCATCCGGTACTTGAACCGCGCCTCGGCCAGGCCGTCTGCCTGGAGCATGCGTAGCGCTTCCCGCACCGGTGTCCGGCTGACGCCGTACTCCTGGGAGATGTGGACCTGGTTGAGTTCGTCGCCGGGGCGGATGCCGCCCTGGAAAATGCGCTTGCGCAGCGCTTCGTAGATGCGGACGGCTTCCAGGTCCGCGTCGGGCCGCGCCGGTCCGGCCTTGGTCGTGGATGCCATCTACATCAATGCTTGCCGGTGCTTCCGAACCCGCCCGCGCCGCGGTCGGATTCCGTGAAGTCGTCCACCACGTTGAAGCTGACCTGGGCCACCGGCACGATGATCATCTGCGCGAGACGTTCCATGGGCTGGAGCACGAAGGCTTCCTGCCCGCGGTTCCAGGTCGAGACCATCAACTGGCCCTGGTAGTCGGAGTCGATCAGTCCGACCAGGTTGCCCAGCACGATGCCGTGCTTGTGGCCCAGGCCCGAGCGGGGCAGGATCATCGCGGCGTAGCCGGGATCGGCGATGTGGATGGCCAGGCCGGTCGGCACCAGCACGGTCTGGCCGGGCTGGATGGTTTGCGGGGCTTCCAGGCAGGCGCGCAGGTCCAGGCCGGCGGATCCCGGGGTGGCGTAGGCGGGCAGGTAGTCGCGCATGCGCGCGTCGAGGATCTTCAGGTCTACGGATTTCATGCGTTGCGATGGGAGGAACGTTGATTGCGGTTGGGCGGCACGAAGGGCGGCAGCGTCGTGCCGGGAATGCCCTGTGCGCCGCGCAGCGTCTGGCGGCCCCGGCGGAACAGGGAGCGCGCGATGATGAACAGGATGATGGTGCGGACGATGTTGAAGGGTTCGAGCGGATCGTCGTCCATGAGCGCCGCGCCGATGCTGCTGGCGGCCAGCACGCCGAACAGCCCGCCCAGCAGGATCTGGACGGTGCCCTTGATCGCGCTGTTGCCCTGGGCCGCCAGCGTGGCGGGCGAGGCCGGCTCGCTGACGCCGGCCGGCATGTTGGCCGAGGGCGCGGCAGGCGCCGTGGGGGCGGACGGGATGCCCGTGCCGGAGCTGTACTGCTGGCCCGGGCTGCGCGTGTCCTTCTGCGCGCCCGGCAACCGCAGCGCGGGCCGGAAGCCGCCGGTGCCGGTCTTGAGCAGGCCTTGCTCTCCAGGCGTGCCGGCGCCGCGATTGACCATCTTGTCGATGTAGGCGGCGTAGTCGCCGTTGGGGGGTTCCGCGTCGAAAGGCATGACGGTCTTCCTCGGATCGTTCACGAGCCGGTGCGCCGGCCGATTTCTGTCACCAGCTGCCGCGCGGCCGCGAGCTTGGACAGGCGGGCCAGCGGATGTTCGCCGGCATCGTCGTACAGTACCAGGGTCGTGTCGTCGCGTCCCAGCGCGTCCTGGGCCAGGTTGCCCACCAGCAGCGGCACGCGTTTGCGCGCGCGCTTTTCGGTGGCGTGCCGGGCCAGGTCCTCGGTCTCGGCGGCGAAGCCCACGCAATAGGGCGGCCGCGGCAGGGCCGCGACGGTGCCCAGGATGTCGGGGTTCTGCACGAATTCCAGCGACGGCGGCCCGCCGTCGGTCTTCTTCAGCTTGCTGGCGCTGGCTTCCTTGACCCGCCAGTCCGCCACCGCGGCGACAGCCACGAAAATATCGGCATCCGGCACGCCCGCCATGACGGCAGCGAGCATGTCGCGGGCCGTCTGGACGTCTATCCGGCGCACCCCGCGCGGCGCGGCCAGCGCGGTGGGGCCGGACACCAGCGTGACCTCGGCGCCGGCCTCGCGCGCCGCGCGCGCGATGGCATAGCCCATCTTCCCCGAGGACACGTTGGTCAATACCCGCACCGGGTCGATGGGCTCGGACGTGGGGCCGGCCGTGATCAGCACCCGCTTGCCGGCCAGCACCTTGGGCTGGAAGTGGGCGATCAGGTCTTCAAGGATCTCGTGTGGTTCCAGCATGCGGCCAGAACCGACCTCGCCGCAGGCCTGGTCGCCTTCGGCCGGGCCCAGCAGCGTGACGCCGTCCGCGCGCAACTGGGCGGCATTGCGCTGGGTGGCCGGATTGGCCCACATCTCGCGGTTCATCGCCGGCACCACCAGCAGCGGGCAGGCGCGGGCCACGCACAGCGTGGTCAGCAGGTCGTCGGCCATGCCGTGCGCCAGCTTGGCCAGGAAGTCGGTGCTGGCGGGGGCGATCAGCACCGCGTCCGCCCCGCGCGTCAGGTTGATGTGCGCCATGTTGTTGGGCACGCGCGCATCCCACTGGTCCACGTAGACCGGCCGGCCCGACAGCGCCTGCATCGTGACCGGCGTGACGAAGTGCGTCGCGGCCTCGGTCATGACCACGTCCACCGTCGCGCCGCGCTCGGTCAGGCGCCGCACCAGCTCGCAGATCTTGTAGCAGGCGATGCCGCCGGTCATACCGAGGACGAGGCGCTTGTTGGCGAGGTCGGACATGGGGCCGGTAGGGGAGGGTTGGAATGATTCATTATACGGCCCCCCCTGTGCCGCTCCCGGCCGCGCGCGGCCACGTCCGCCCCGGATCGGGCTTTGCCGGTCCGCCAGCGCCGCCCCGTTTGAGGGAGCGCCCGAGGGGCGTAGGGGATGGGCTTCCCCGGCGGCGCTTCCTTTCAGCGCGTGGGCTTCTTCTTTTTGATCTCGTCGAGGATCAGCAGCACCGCGCCCACCGTGATGGCCGAGTCCGCCAGGTTGAACGCCGGGAAGAACCAGTTGCCGTAGTGCACCAGCACGAAGTCGATGACGTGGCCGTGGATGAAGCGGTCGATCACGTTGCCCAGCGCGCCGCCCAGGATCAGGGTCAGGGCCCACGAGAACAGGCGCTGGTGGCCGGGGCGGGACAGCATCCAGACGATGAAGCCGGAGACGCCCAGCGCCAGGATGGTGAAGAACCAGCGCTGCCAGCCATCGGCGCCGGCCAGGAAGCTGAAGGCCGCGCCGCGGTTGTACAGCAGGGTGAGGTCCAGCACTGGCAGCAGGGGCAGCCGCTCGCCGTAGGCGAACAGTTTGTCCACCGCGACCTTGGTGATCTGGTCGGCGATGATGATGAGCGCGGCGATGGCCAGCCACCAGGCCAGCCGGGAACGCTGGGCAGGCGCGCCCATCAGGCGAACTCGCGCGGTTCGCCCGTGCCCTCGAGATTGGCGACGCAGCGGCCGCAGATCTCGGGCTGCCCGGGATCGATGCCCACGTCCTCGCGCCAGTGCCAGCAGCGCTCGCACTTCTTGTGGCCCGACGGGGCGACGTCGATCCGCAGTTCGCCCTCGGCGGCATGCAGGCCCACGCGCGAGACGATCAGCACGAAGCGCAGGTCGTCGGCCAGGCTGGCAAGCAGCGCGTAGTCGGAGGCCGGCGCGTGGATGTCGATTTCGGCTTGCAGCGAGGAGCCGATACCGCCCGCCGCGCGGACTTCCTCCAGCTTCCTGGTGACTTCCCCGCGCAGGTGGCGCAGGCGGCTCCATTTCTCGAGCAGGGCCTCGGCGTCCGGCTGGGCCGGCACGGCGTGGAAGGTTTCCGTGAAGATGGTGAGCGCACCCTGCTTGACCAGCGCCCAGGCTTCCTCGGCGGTGAACGAGAGGATGGGCGCCATCAGCTTGAGCAGCGCCTGCGTGACGTGCCAGAGCGCGGTCTGCGCCGACCGCCGGGCCACGCTGCCGGGTGCGGTGGTGTAGAGGCGGTCCTTCAGGATGTCGAGGTAGAACGCGCCGAGGTCCTCGGAGCAGAAGGTCTGCAGCCGCGCCGTGGCCGGGTGGAATTCATAGCGGTCGTACAGCGCCGTGATCTCTTCCTGCAGGCGGGCCGTCATGGCCAGCGCATAGCGGTCGATCTCGAACATCCGGGCGTCGGGCACGGCCTGGGTGGCGATGTCGAAGTCGCTCAGGTTGGCCAGCAGGAAGCGCAGGGTGTTGCGGATGCGTCGATACGATTCCACCACGCGCTTGAGGATCTCGTCCGAGATCGACAACTCGCCCGAGTAGTCGGTGCTGGCGATCCACAGGCGAAGGATTTCGGCGCCCAGCGTGTCGGAAATCTTCTGCGGCGCCAGTGTGTTGCCGAGCGACTTGCTCATCTTGCGGCCCTGTCCGTCCACGGTGAAGCCGTGGGTGAGCAGGGCCTTGTAGGGCGGCGTGCCGTTCAGCATGCAACTGGTCAGCAGCGACGAGTGGAACCAGCCGCGGTGCTGGTCCGAGCCTTCCAGGTACAGGTCGGCGGGCCAGGCGCCGTCGGCCGCGTGCGAGCCGCGCAGCACGGTCTGGTGGGTGGTGCCGGAGTCGAACCAGACGTCCAGCGTGTCGCGGTTCTTCTCGTACAGGTCGGCCTCGTCGCCCAGCAGTTCGCGCGGGTCGAGCGACTGCCAGGCTTCGATACCGTCTTTCTCGATGCGTTGGGCGACCTGCTCGATGAGTTCGGGCGTGCGCGGATGCAGTTCGCCGGTTTCCCTGTGCACGAAGAAGGCCATGGGAACACCCCATTGGCGCTGGCGCGACAGCGTCCAGTCTGGCCGGTTGGCGATCATGGCATGCAGCCGCGCCTTGCCCCAGGACGGATAGAAGCCGGTGGCCGCTATACCTTCCAGCGCGCGTTCGCGCAGCGTGCCGCCGCCTTCGGCGGGCAGGATGTCCATGCCGGCGAACCATTGGCTGGTCGCGCGGTAGATGATGGGGGTCTTGTGGCGCCAGCAGTGCATGTAGCTGTGACGCAGCTTCTCGACCTTGAGCAGCGTGCCGGCCTCCTCGAGCGTGGCGACGATCCGGGGATTGGCATCCCAGATGGTCAGGCCGCCGAACAGCGGCAGCGTCGAGGCATAACGGCCATCGCCCATGACCGGGCTGATGATGTCCGCGTCCGGCATGCCGTTGCTCTTGCAGGAGACGAAGTCCTCGATGCCGTAGGCCGGCGCCGAGTGCACGATGCCGGTACCGGTGTCCAGGGTCACGTAGTCGCCCAGGTAGACGGGCGAGAGCCGGTCGTAGCCCGGGTCCTTGCGGGCCAGCGGATGGTGGAAGGCGATGTGGTCCAGCGCCAGGCCCTTGCAGGTGGCGACGATCTCGCCTTCCAGGTCCCAGGCCTGCAGGCAGGTCTCGACGCGCTCGCGGGCGAGGATCAGCAGCGTGCCCCAGGCCTGAGGCGTCTTCACGCGCACCAGCGCGTAGTCGATCTCGGGGTGGACGTTCAGCGCCTGGTTGGAGGGGATGGTCCACGGCGTGGTGGTCCAGATGACGATGGCGCCTTCCTCGTCGATCGAAGGCAGTCCGAAGGCCTTGGCCAGCGCGGGGCGATTGGCGAAGGGGAAGGCCACGTCGATGGCGGGGTCGGTGCGGTCGGCGTACTCGACCTCGGCCTCGGCCAGCGCCGAGCCGCAGTCGAAACACCAGTTCACGGGCTTGAGGCCGCGGAAGACGAAGCCTTTTTCCAGGATGGCGCCCAGGGCACGCAGCTCGTCGGCTTCGTTGCGCGGGTTCATGGTCAGGTAGGGGTGGTCCCAGTCGCCCAGCACGCCCAGGCGTTTGAAGTCCTTGCGCTGCCGGTCGATCTGCTCGGTCGCGTAGGCACGCGCCTTGGCCTGCACCTCGGCCACCGGCAGCCCCTTGCCGTATTTCTTCTCGATCTGGATCTCGATGGGCATGCCGTGGCAGTCCCAGCCCGGTACGTAGGGCGCATCGAAGCCGGCCAGCGTGCGGCTCTTGACGATGATGTCCTTCAGGATCTTGTTGACCGCGTGCCCCAGGTGGATGTCGCCGTTGGCGTAGGGCGGGCCGTCATGCAGCACGAAGCGCGGCCGTCCGGCGCTGGCCGCGCGGATGGCCTGGTACAGGTGCTTCTCTTCCCAGGCCGCGACCCAGCCGGGCTCGCGCTTGGCGAGATCGCCGCGCATGGGGAACGGAGTATCGGGAAGATTGAGAGTTTTCTTGTAGTCCATGGAAACACAGGATTTTGCACATCAGCCCCGTCCGCGGGGCAGGCAAGCTTCACAAATATCGTGGGCCGGGCCGCCAGCTTGGCAGTACCCCAGGATGCGGTGGATCCGGCTCGGCCGGTCCACCCGCATCGCCCCCTGGGGGGGCGCGCGTCAGCGCGTAGGGGGGACCCCTAAATTCGATCCGTCGCGGAGGTGGCCAGGTCGGCCTGGCCCAGATGGCTGGACGCGAAATAAGCGCGAGCCTGGCGCGCGTCATCCTCGATCGCCGCCTTCAAGGTCGGCAGATCGACGAATTTTTCTTCGTCGCGCAGTTTCTTCAGGAATTCCACCTGTACGAGTTTACCGTAAGCGTTGCCGCTGAAATCGAACACGTGGACTTCCAGCAGGACCCGGCCGCTGTCGTCCACCGTGGGGCGCACCCCCAGGCTGGCGACGCCGGGCAAGGGGTCGGGGGCCAGTCCGTGCACCTGCACCACGAAGATGCCGGACAGGGCCGGGCAGCGGCGCGAGACGCGCAGGTTCAGCGTGGGGAAGCCCAGTGTGCGGCCCAGTTTCTGGCCGTGGATGACGTGGCCGCTGACGCTGTAGGGGTGGCCCAGCAGCTCGGCGGCGCGGTCCAGGTCGCCGACCGCCAGCGCGGTGCGGACGGCGGAACTGGAGATGCGCTGGCCCTGGTCGGTGACCGACTCCATGGATTCGACCTCGAAGCCGTGGCGCGCGGCGCTGGCGCGCAGCAGGGCGATGTCGCCGGTGCGGTGGGCGCCGAAACGGAAGTCGTCTCCCACCAGCAGCCACTTCACGTGCAGGCCTTCGATCAGCAACTGGTCGATGAAGGCCTGGGCCGGCATCGAGGCCAGGCGCGCGTTGAAACGCTCCACCACCACGTGCTGCATGCCGTAGCGGGCCAGCGCGCACAGCTCGTCGCGCAAGCCGGCGATGCGGGTGGGGGCCAGTTCGGGGCGTTTGTGCAGTTCGGCGAAGAATTCGCGGGGATGGGGCTCGAAGGTCATGACCGTCGGCACGAGTCCCCGGGCCCGGGCCGCTTCGCGCACCCGGGCCAGGATGGCCTGGTGGCCGCGGTGCACGCCGTCGAAATTGCCGATCGCCAGCGCGCACGGACGGCGCAGCGAAGGCGGCGGCAGGCCCCGGAAAATGCGCAGGGCGGACGGCGAAGCGGACGAGGCGGACGGATTCAAGCCGGTGGTAAAGCGGAAGCTGGGAGTCGAATTCTAGCTGCCCGGGGGCAGATCCTCGATTATAGGCGTGTCGCCGCCGGGCCGCGCGGCGCGCAGGTTGACCACCACGCCCTGCAGGTGGTCGCGCATGGCGTCGGCCGCCTCCCGATTGCGGCCGGCCTCGACCAGATCGAGGATGTGCAGGTGCTCCCGCGCCTGGCGGTAATAGCGCTGGCGGTCGACCATGGCGCGGTATACCAGCAGGCGGCGCACCCTGTTGACCCGTCGCAGCACGTCGCTGAAGAACGGGTTCTGCGACGCTTCGGCCAGGGTCTCGTGGAATTTCACCGCGTGTTCGTACAGCTCGTCGGCCGTCATGGTCTCGGCGCCGCCGGCCAGGATCTGGCCTTCCACTTCCCGCAGCCGGGCGGCCGCCTCGGGGCTGAGATGAAAGCTCGGCTCCAGCAGGCTGGCCGGTTCGATCGCCAGCCGCAGGCTGTAGGTCTGTTCCAGCGACTCCGGCGTGCGCAGGATGGGCGAGAAGGTCCAGCCGTAGCCGATGCGCCGCTCCGCCCAGCCTTCGCGCGAAATCTTGCGCAGCAGCTCGCTCAGTTGCCGGTGCGTCAACTGGTAGGTCTGGCGCAGGTAGGTTTCGGTGACGCGGTCCTTGAGCTGGCCGCGCAGCCGGTCTTCGGCGATCTGGAAGTAGACGCGGGTCAGTTCCGGCTGGGTGCTCAGGCCGAGCTGTTCGGGGGCCGCCAGCTCGGCGTCGGAAAGGAAATAGCCGCGATTGGCCTCGTGGCGCAGCACGCCTTTGTCGGCCAGCAGTTGCAGGGCCTGGCTGACGGTCCATCGCGATACGCCGAAATGGTCTCCCAGCGACTGGGCCGTGAGGTGCGTGCCGGCCGACAGTCCCTGGGCGCTGGCGTGGGCGAGGATGCGGCCGGCCAGCTCGGGCACGACGGCTTTGCGGGATTCGCTGCGCGGACGTTGGGCGGTCGACATGTTCCGGAGTGGGGGCTGACAGCGTGTCGGAGAAAAGCAGGGGCTGCGCGCCGCGTGTGTGGCGCGCAGGTGAAATGTTAGCGGTTTTCCGCCGCGGCCTCGCCTCCATGTGGTTTTTCTTTATTGCAGGTTTGTGCATAAATATGCAATCATCGCTCCGACAGACAAAGACCGAGGCGGGGCCACGCACCCTGTCGCCCGAATGGCGCCCTGTCGCCGTTCCTCCAGGAGATACATCATGAGCATCCCCCTACGTACGATCCAAACCCTGTTCGCCGCGGCCGTGTTGACGGCAGGGGCCTCGGCCCATGCCCAGGCCTATCCCAGCCGGCCGGTGAGCCTGGTTACGCCCTTCCCGCCGGGTGGCGCGGCCGACGTCGTGATCCGCCTGATGGCCCAGGAACTGGGCAAGGAGATGGACGCGACATTCATCGTCGACAACCGCGCGGGCGCCGGTGGCGCCATCGGCACCAGCTATGTGGCGCGCGCCAATCCGGACGGCTATACCTTGCTGCTGACCTCGTCCAGCACGATGTCGATCAACCCGCACCTGACGGCCAAGCGGCCATACGACCCGTTCACCAGCTTCACGCCCATCTCCCTGGTCGGCTACGCCACCAACGAGCTGGTGGTGACGGGCACGCTGCCGTACAAGACCGTGGGCGATGTGATCGCGGCCGCCAAGGCCGCGCCGGGCAAGATCGCGTTCGGCTCCAACGGGGTCGGTACGCTCAGCCACCTGATGGGAGAGATGTTCATGCAGCAGGCGGGCGTGAAAATGCTGCATGTGCCGTACAAGGGCGCGGCGCCGGCGGTGGCCGACACGGCCGCGGGCCAGGTCTCGGTGCTGTTTTCCAACTACGCCAGCGTGGCGCCCATGGTGAAGGCGGGCAAGTTGAACGGCCTGGCCATCACCAGCCTGAAGCCGACGCCGCTCGCGCCGGGGCTGCCGACCATCGCGGAGTCCGGTCTGCCGGGCTTCGAGGCCAACCAGTGGTGGGGCCTGTGGGGACCCGCCGGCCTGCCCAAGGAAATCGTCGACAAGCTCAATGCCGCCGCGACCAAAGTCCTGACCAACCGCGACACCATCAAGCGCTTCAATGCGGAAGGGGTGGACCTGCTGAGCGGCACGCCGGCGGACCTGACGGCCTACCTGCGGGCCGACTACGATCGTTGGGGCGAGGTGGTCAAGGCCGCCGGCATCAAGCCCGAGTGAGTTTCCGCGCCATGCGCCCAGCCCTGTCCTTTTGCCTGAAGCCGTCATCATGAATCCTGCCCAGCCCCCGTCCATCGCCGTTACCCATGCGTTGGCGCAATTCGCCGCCGAACTCGAATGGGATGCGGTACCGCCGCCCGTCCAGGCCCTCATGCCGGTGCTGATGATCGATATGTTCCGCGCGGCGGCGGTCGGACGCGACAAACCGTGGACGAGCGCGACCAGGCAGGTTTTCGGTTCTGCCTCCGGCGCCGACTGCGCCAGTCTCCTGTACGCGGACGAGCGGGTCGAGGCCGGGCGCGCCGCTTTCATCAACGGTACGGCCGCGGGCGGCCTCGACTGGGACGACTCCCATGTGGCCGCCATCATTCATCCCGGCGTATGCATCTGGCCCGCGGCGCTGGCCGCGGCCGAGATCGCCGGCGCCAGCGGCCGCGAACTGCTGACCGCGGTGCTGGCGGGCTACGAGGTGGCCATCCGTGTCGGCATGTCGATCCAGCCCGAGCATTCGCTGCGCGGCTTCCAGGGAACGCCCACCTGCGGCGCGCTGGGCGCGGCCGTGGCCAGCGCGCGCCTGTTCCGGCTGCCGGCCGAGCGCCTGCGCGATGCGCTGGGCATTGCCGCTACCTTCGCCTGCGGCCTGTCGCAGTTCTTCGTGTCGGGGTCCGACATCAAGCGCTTCCATGCCGGCAAGGCGGCCGCCAATGGCATCGAGGCGGCGCTGTTGGCACGCGCAGGACTGACCGGTCCGCACGACGCGATCGAAGGCAGCCAGGGTTTCGGCCGGGCTTTCTCCGATCGCTTCGATCCTTCCACCGCGGTCAAGGACCTCGGCCGGCATTTCCCCACCGAATGGATCTCGCTCAAGCCGCATGCCGGCAGCGTGCGCATGCAGGCGGCGATCGAAGGCGCGGCGATGCTGGCGCGCGCGGGCGCGCGGATCGAACAGGTGGCGTCGATGGAACTGGGCGTGCACGGCGCGATGATGAGCAAACTGGCGGCCAACCGGCCGGTCGATTACCAGCAGGCGCAACTGAGCACGCCGTTCGCGGCGGCGATGGCCGTGGCGCTGGCGCCTGGCCGCGAGGGGCCGTTGACGCTGTCGGTCGACGATTTCGAACAATACCTGGACGACCCCGGCATCCGCGACCTGTCCGCGCGCACCCGGTGCGTGGTCGACACTCGGGTCGAGGCGTTGACGACCGCCGAGGCGGTGCCGGCGCGCGTCACCATCACGATGAAGGACGGCAGTCGGGTCGAGCAGTTCGTCGAGCATCCGAAGGGCTGTCCGCAGAATCCCATAACGGCCGACGAAGTCGTGCAGCGATTTGCCGCGATCGCGGCGCCGAGGTTCGGCGCCGGTCCGGTCGAGGCCTGGCTGGAACAGGCCCGTCACCCCGAGCGGCTGGCGTCGGTGGCGCCGCTGTTCTCCTTGCGTGGATGAAGCCGGAGCGATCATGAAGAAACCGACCCCGACCATGGAATTGGCATCATTCGCGGCCGCGCTGACCTATGAGCGGCTGCCGGCGTCGTCGCAGTCCGCCCTGTTCGAGTTCGCGCTCGATTACCTGCGTGTCGCCTCGCTGGGCGAGCGCATGTCCTGGAGCCGGTGGGCGCGCGATTACGTCAGGCAGACCGGTGGCCCGGGCGCGGCGCCGTTGTTGTTTTCCGACGGCCGCACGGACCCGGCCAGCGCGGCTTTCCTGAACACGGTCTATGCAGGAAGCATCGATGCCGACGATACCCACGTCGGTGCGATGCTGCATCCTGGCTGTATCGTCTTTTCGGCGGCTCTGGCCATCGGCCAGAGCCGGGGGCTCGCGGGGGACCGGGTTCTGGCGGCGGTGGCCGCGGGCTACGAGGCGATGATCCGCGTCGCGCTGTGCATCCAGCCCAGCCATTTCAAGCGAGGCTTCCAGAGCACGGCGACCTGCGGCGTATTCGGCTCCGCGGTCGCGGCGGCGGCATTGCTGTTCCCCGGCGATGCGCGCCGCATCGCCGAGACGATGGGGCTGGCCGCGTCGTTCAGCGGCGGACTGGTGCAGTTTTTCCATTCGGGATCGACGGTCAAGCGCATTCATGCCGCCCAGGCCGCGCGTTCCGGCGTGCATGCCGCCTTGCTGGCCGAGGCCGGTTTTTCGGGGCCGGTGGACATCCTGGAAGGGCAGGATGGCTTTGCCCGCGCGTATGCCGATCAGGTCGATTTCGCACCGTTGTCCGACCGGCTGGGCTCTTTCTACCGGATGACCGAGGTGTCGATCAAGCCGCATGCCTGCAGCGCACGCGTGTTGGCGGCGGTCGAGGCGGCGGTCGACCTGTGCCGTGAGCACGATCTCGTGGCCGGCGACATCGAGGCCATCACGCTGGGCATTCCGCGCGTCATCCAGGGCAGGCTGACCGGCAATGCGCCGGCCAGCCTGCAAGGCGCGCAGATGAGCGCGCCGTTCAGCGTGGCGCTGGCGATCCGCAAGCAGATCCGCAGCGAGGTGTATGCGCTGAACGTCGACGATTTCGAGGCCGGACTGGAAGATCCCATCGTGATGGGCCTGGCCGCCAAGGTCGCGTGCGTGATCGATGAAAAGGTCGAACATGCCAGTACCGCCGAATCGGTCGGGGCGCGCCTGACGCTGGCGCTGCGCGACGGCCGGCGCTTCAGCGGCTTTGTCGCCGCGCCGAAGGGCTCGGTATCCCGGCCGTATTCGCAAGAGGATCACGTGGCGCGCGCCCGGGCGGAACTGGCGCGGCGATATGCGCCGCCAGAGCTCGACCGGCTGGTCGATCAGGTGCGCGACTTGCCGCGGGCGGCCGATGTCGGCGTGCTGGCGCCGCCGCCCGGCGGGAGGCCGTAGGGAGCGGCGGCCGCCCGGGGGAGACGCCTCATGGCGAAAGTCTCCCCGCCGCTTCGGTGGGGAAGGGGCGTTTCAGGACAGCGCGGCCGGGCTGGCCACACGGCCGCTGGAAGTGATCTCTTGCAGCCAGTCGCAGAACGCGATGACGGCCGGCGATTGGTCGCCTGAGTCCTGGTACGTCGCGTAGTAGCCGGCATTGCGCCGCAATACGTGATCGAATGGCATGACCAGCCGGCCGTTGCGCAGCTCGTCATGCACGAAAGCCCGCTGCGTGATGGCGATGCCCATGCCGGCAAGCGCGGCTTCGACCATGACGCTCGCTTCTTCGAAATAGCGCTCCTTGTCCGGCGTAAAGCAATGGACACCGGCGCTCTCCAGCCAGTCCGACCAGTCGTGGCGTCGCATGCTGTGGTGCAGCAGCGGGGCGCCGCGCAAAACGTCGACCCCCGACCGGCCACCGCCGAGCAACTGCGGGCTGCAAACCGGTATGAGTTCGTCGGGCAGCAGCGGGACGCTATGGACATTGCGCCACTTGCCGTGGCCGTAGCGGATGCGTACGTCGGCGAAATCGTGTTCGAAACGGACGCGCTCATTGGCGGCGATCAGGCGCACCTCGATCTCGGGGTGCAGCAGGTGAAAGCGCGGCAGGTGCGGAATCAGCCAGTGGATCATGAAGGCCGTATAGGCGCGCACCGCCAACGTCGTGTGGGTGCGCTGCTCGACCAGGTCGTCGAGCGCGTCGCCCAGACGCGCGAACGCATCGGTGACCGCATGCGCGAACTGTTGGTTGACGCGATCGATCGCCAGGCTGCCGGGCAGGCGCTCGAACAGGGGAAAGCCCAGGTATTCCTCGAGCGTGCTGACCGAGCGGCTGACCGCGCCTTGCGTGACCGAGAGCTCTTCGGCCGCCTTGGTGAAGCTCAGATGCCTGGCGGTCGCCTCGAACGCCCGCAGGGGGTTCAGGGGCGGCAGGCGGCGGCGGGTTTTTGGCATGCGCGATTCGTCCATCTCGATTCCTGTTGGATCGCGCGCCCTTGGGCATTCGCGGGGCGCGTTTGCGAAGCGACGGTGTGCGCGGGCGTGGGGGCATGCGCCGGCGCATGAGCAGAGTTCGGGCTGCCCGGCCAAAAACTCGTTTGAATGCAGGGGTATCGGCCCGATACATTGCGCTTCGTACTATATCTCACCCCGGGGTCCGGGGGCCCGTTCAACATGAGCCAAGAAATTTCGATCACGCGCGACAGCCACGTGTCCACGTTGACGATGTGCCGGCCCCCGAACAATTTCATTGACGAGAGCCTGGCCGGCCAACTGGCGGACGCACTCGAATCGCTCGATCGCGATCCCGCCTGCCGCTGCGTCGTTCTTGCCGCGGAAGGCAAACACTTCTGCGCGGGTGCCGATCTGGCGGGACGCCTGGCGCGGGGCGACATCCAGGCGGCGGACACCAGCCGGCACCGTCCGCATTTGTACGACCATGGCGGCCGGCTGGCGGGCCTGCGCAAGCCGTTGGTGGCGGCGGTCCAGGGGGCCGCGGTCGGCGCGGGATTGGGTTTGGCGCTGTTGGCCGATTTCCGCGTCGCCTGCCCGCAGGCCCGGTTCAGCGCCAATTTCGCGCGCCAGGGTTATCACCCGGGTTTCGGCCTGACGTACACGCTGCCGCGATTGGTCGGCGTGCAGCATGCCGCATGGATGTTCTATTCCGGGGCTCGCGTGAGTGGCGACGACGCCCTGCGCATGGGGTTGATCGACCGGCTGGTGCCGGCCGACGCGCTGCTGGAGGCGGCACGGCAGATGGCCGCCGAGATCGCCCGCTCCGGACCGGCCGCGGTGCAGGAGACCCGGGCAAGCCTGCGCGGCGATTTCCACCTGCAATGCGTCGAGGCGATGGCCAGGGAACGGGAAGTGCAGGATGCGCTGCGGCGGACCGACGACTATCGCGAGGGCGTGATCGCCATGAAGGAGCGCCGTGAACCCGTTTTCAGGGGGCGGTGAACGTATCGCCCCGCTTGCCGAGTTTTCTGTCGAACGTCCAGGAAGAGCATGACTACATCGAATGACATTATTCAGACCCGCATCGACGATCGCGGTGCCGCCGGCCGTGTCGCCTATGTCACGGTAAACAATCCAGAGCGGCGAAACACCCTGGGCATGCCGGGCAAGACCGCGATCGCCGAAACCTTTCGGCGGCTGGCCAAGGATGATGGGCTGAGGGTGGTGGTGATTACCGGCGCAGGCGATAAGTCGTTCATCGCGGGCGCCGACATTGCCGAGATGAGAGATCTCGGCGCCGACGAGGCGCTGCGGGAACACACGCTGACCCATGTCGCCAACGAATCGATCCGGGCGCTCCCGGTCCCGGTGATCGCCCGCGTCAACGGCTGGTGCCTGGGGTTCGGGATGGAGTTGGCGGCGGCCTGCGACATGCGCATCGGTGTCGATACGTCGAAATTCGGCATGCCGGAAGTCCGCGTCGGCATTCCCTCGGGGATGGAGGCAAATCTCCTGCCCGCCTTGATCGGCTGGGGCAAGACCATGGAGCTGGTCTTTACCGGCGACATCATCGACGCCCAGGAGGCCTATCGGATCGGCTTCCTGCAGAGATTGACCACATCCCCGGACCTGGACTCGGCCGTCGAAAAAATGGTGGGTTCCATCCTGCTGGGGGGCGCGCGTGCCATCCGGCTGCAAAAGCCGCTGACGCGCGATTGGGAACGGATGTCGGTCACCGACGGCATCTGGCAGGGCATCCGCGCCTGCGTGGCCGCGCGGGATACCGATGAACCGAGGCGCATGATGCAGGCATTCATGGACCGCAAGCACAACACGCCCACAACGAGGGGATGACGTCATGGATATGACCAAACTGCTGTCCGTGCTGTTGCCGGGCCTGCTCTGCGCGGCGTCTTTCGAAGCCGCGGCCCAGGCCTATCCGAGCCGGCCCATACGCCTGGTGGTGGGCTACGCGCCAGGCGGCGGCACCGATTCGCTGGCCCGGGTGTTCGCGGACAAGATTTCCCAGGGCCTGGGCCAGCCCGTCATCGTGGACAATCGTCCAGGGGCCGCGGGCAACATTGCCAGCGACTACGTCGTGCGCGCCGCGCCTGACGGCTATACGATCCTGATGGGAAACGTTGGCCCGATGGCGGTCAATCCCTATCTATACAAGTTGTCGTTCGATCCGATGCGCGACCTGGCGCCGGTCACGCTGCTGGCGACCGCGCCGCTGCTGGTGGTGGTCAATCCGAAACTCCCGGTGCAGACGTTGCAGGACCTGGTCGCCCTGGCTCGCCGGCAGCCCGGCAAGCTGAGCTATTCGTCGGCGGGAGTCGGATCGTCGAACCATCTTGCCGGAGCATTGTTCAACATCGAGGCGGGGACCGACATCGTCCATGTTCCCTACAAGGGCGCGGCGCCCGCCGTGACGGACTTGATCTCTGGCCAGGTACAACTGTCTTTCCAGACCCTGCCGTCGGTCGGGAGCAACGTGAAGGCCAACATGTTGCGGGCATTGGCGGTGACCAGCGCGACGCGGTCCTCCGTGTATCCCGACGTCCCGACCGCCGCCGAGGCCGGCCTGAACAATTTCGAGGTCAGCGCCTGGTATAGCATCGTCGTGCCGGCCGGCACGCCGCGTCCCATCATCGACCGTCTGCATGACGAGTTCGTCAAGGCGCTGAACCAGAAAGAGGTCGTCGAAAAGCTCCGGGCCGAGGGCGCGGTGCCGGCGGGAACCACGCCGGAACAGTTCGGCGAGTTCATGCGGGCCGAGTCCGGGAAATGGGGCCGGGTTGTCAAAATCTCTGGCATGAGGGCGGATTGAATGTATCTCCTGGAGCATGACGCCAAGTGGCTGCTCGAGTCGTCGTCGGTGAACGTGCCGCCCGGCGTGTTGCTGGAGCTGGGGGGCACCCTGGATTTGTCCTCGCTCCCCGATGGTCCGTGGATGGTCAAGGGGCAGGTCGCCGCGGGCGGCCGGGGCAAGGCGGGGTTGGTCAGGAAGGCGGCGACGGTGGAGGAGGTGGCGCGCTTGAGCGAAGCGATGTTCGGCACCTTGCTCAAGGGCAAGCGGGTCGAGGCCGTGCGCGTCGAACGACAGGTCGCCGCTGCGGCCGAGGTCTATATCGCCTTGATGGTGGACGCCGCGGCGGGCGGCGTGAGGGTGATCGTCTCGGAGCAGGGAGGCATGGAGATCGAGTCCGTTGCGCCGCGGGACCTGCGCTCGGAAACGGTGGCTGCCGACGCACCGGCGGTCGTTGCCTGCGTCGAGCGGCTGGTCCGGGGCATGGCGGCCGCCACGGCCGCGGCGTTGACGCAGGCGGCGCGAAAGCTGGCGGCGCTGTTTTTCCAGAGCGAAGCGTTGTTGGTCGAGATCAATCCGTTGTTCGTCATGGCGGACGGCGGTTGGGTCGCCGCCGACGCCAAGATCGTGACCGATGACAACGCGCTTGCCCGCCAGCCGGGGTTACAGCAGTTGCTGGCCGCCCGCGCCGCGGCCTACCCCGAGGCCTGGCTCAAGCAGGAGCATGGCTTTGACTACGTCGTCGTCGATCCCGAAGGGCAGATCGGCCTGCTGACCACCGGCGCGGGTCTTTCCATGATGCTGATCGACGAGCTGCGCGCCGACGGGCTGCGTCCTTACAACTTTCTCGACATCCGCACGGGCGGCTTCCGCGGCGATCCGACGCGCCTCGTGTCGGTGCTGGGATGGCTCGGCGCGGCACCGTCGGTGAAGGCCGTCCTGATCAATATATTCGCGGGGATTACCGATCTGGGCGAGTTCGCCGCGCTGTTGCTCGATGCGCTCCGGCAAGCGCCCGCGCTGCGGGTGCCGATGGTCGCCAGGCTGGTCGGCACCAACCTGGAGGCCGCGCAAGTCCTGCTCGCGCAGGCGGGCATCCCCATCTATACCGAACTCGATCCGGCCATCGCACATCTGCGCAGACATCTCGAATCATGCTGATCAATCCACGCATAGACCATCGTACCCCCATCATCGTCTACGGCATGTCGGGGCGCGCGGGCAGCATGCACACCCGCTTGATGCGCCGCTACGGTACGCGCATCGTCGCGGGAGTGTCGTCCCGGCCAACGGCCGACGAGGTCGACGGCATCCCGCTGTTCGCCGACTGCCGGAGCGCCGTGGCGGCGACCGGCGCCAGCACCTGCGTGGCGTTTGTCGGGGCCTATCACCTGCTGAACGCGATCGAGGACATGGTAGCCAGCGGTATCCGCTATCTGGTGACGCCCACCGAAGGCCTGCCGGTGCACGATGCATTGCGCGCCAGGCAACTGGCGGCCGCGGCGGGTGTCCTGTGGATAGGCGCGTCGACGCCGGGCATCGCCGTCGCGGGTGAGGCCAAGCTCGGTTTCCTGCCTGATGCCTCGCTGCGGCCGGGCCGGCTGGGGCTGATGTCGAAGTCCGGCACGCTGTCGTACGAGGCCGGCTACCGGCTTGCCCAGCGCGGCGTGGGAACCTCGGTATGGGTAGGGGTGGGCGGCGATCCGGTGAAGGGCCTGCGCTATGCCGACCTGGTGCCGTTCTACGCCGCGGACGAAGGCACGGACAGCCTGCTGATCATCGGCGAAATCGGCGGGCATGAAGAAGAGGAGCTTGCGGCGGCCCTGCTGAACCACGGCTTTGCCAAGCCGGTCTATGCGCTCATCGCCGGCCGCACGGCGCCGGAAGGTGTCGCGATGGGGCATGCGGGCGCGCTGGTACATGGCAGCCACGGTACCTTCCGGGCCAAGAAGGCGGCGTTGGAAGGCGCCGGCGTCGGCGTGTTCGACTCCCTGGCAAGCATGGTGGAGACAATCGCCGCGGCCGGCATTCCTTCGGACCGACCCTCGCGGCCCTAGTCGACCCGGATGTTCGCGGCCTTGACCAGCGCCTGGTACCGGGTCGTCTCGGCCTGCACGCGGGCGCCCAGGGCCTGGGGGGTGGATGCCTGTATCTGGAGCCCCTGTTCGGCCATGGGCTGGACGATCTGGGGTGCGCGCAGGGCTTGGGTGACCAGCGCTGACAGGCGTTGCAGGATGGCCGGCGGGAGTCCCGCGGGCGCCCACAGCCCGTACCAGGACACCATGTCGAACCCGGGCAGCCCGGACTCGGCCACGGTGGGGACGCCGGGCAATTGCGGGACCCGCTGTCCGCTGGTGACCGCCAGGGCCTTCAGCTTGCCCGCCCGGACCAGGGGGAGCAGGGCCGGCATGGCCTCGATTCCGGCCGAGACGTGGTTGCCCGCGACGTCGTTGAGCATGGGGGCCGTGCCCTTGTAGGGCACGATCAGGAAGTCGAGCCCGGCTTCCCGCCGGATGGCTTCCTCGGCCAGGTGGCCCAGCGCGCCCACGGCCGGCGCTCCCAGCGAGTGTTTGCCGGGGTTGTCCCGCAGCAGGCGGGCGAAGCCGCTGAAATCGTCGACCGGCATGGATGGATTGGCCACCACCAGCATGGGCGTGGATCCCAGGTAGGAAACCGGCGTGAAGTCTTTCCGGACGTCGTAGGGGCTGTTGGTCGTGATGAGCGGATTGATCACGAACGTGGTGGCCTGCAGCAGCAGTGTCAGGCCGTCGGGCGGCGACTGCGCGACATGGTGGCTGCCGATCACGCCGCTTGCGCCCGCGCGGTTGTCCACGATGAACGCCACGCCGGCCTGGCTGGACAACTGCTGGGCCAGCAGCCGCGCGAGCTGGTCGACGGTGCCGCCAGGAGGGTAGGGCACGACGATGCGTACCGGCTTGTCGGGATAGCCGGCGGCCCTGAGCGGGGCGCCGCAGACAAGCATGAGAACCAGGGCCGGAATCCAGACTGCGTAGCGTTTCATGGGGGCCGCCTGTGCAGGTGAGGGGGGAGCGGATGATCTCGTGGGATGCCTGATTCTCTGGTTGTAAATGGTATTCGTCAACAAATTTATGTTGAATTCTTCAATTTTTCGGAGGACGTAGAGACCAGTAAATGAAGTCTTGTTTTTATTTAAGTGATTGATTTTAAATAAATTATTATGTCTTATTGTTCGTCTTCGTCATCAGTTTGAGGGTTGGAATGTTTTTGTAGAATACAAATTTATTGGTTGATATCATGAATGACCGATGCAGTGCGGATCCTCCGCGCGTCGCCATTCTGGAGAATCGATCGTGACCCTCGAACTTCCCGCGTTGGCAACACGGCACTACACCACCATGGTGGTTCCCTGGAACCCGCAGGGAGAGCTGGACGAGGCGGCCCTGCGCCGTCTCGTGCGCTACTTCGCCGGCCATCCCCGCTTTCGCGAGCGGGGCGGCATCATCGCCAATCCCGACGCGGGCGAGATCTACTACCTGACCCCGGCCGAGAAACGCCGGGTCCTCGAGATCACGCTGGAGGAGGTGGGAGGCGCTTTTCCCGTGATTGCCGGGGTGTTCGACATGACGACCGCGGGCTGCGTCAGGGAGGCCGGGATCGCCAAGGCGTGCGGCGCGAGCGGGGTGTTCCTGATGCCGCCGATCGGCACCGGGGATCTCCTGATCAGCTGGGACCCGGTGCGCTATCCCGAGTACTGGCTCGACCAGATCCAGGCTATCGACGCCGCGGTGGACCTGCCGATCATCACGCACCCGGTCACGGCCCGTTCACCCCAGTGGGGCATCGGCATCCCCGGGGAGACGGCGCGGCTCATCTGCGAGCGCGTGCCCAACGTCATCGGCTGGAAGATGACCTACAACTATGAAGGGATGCGCCGGATGTGGCGGATGCTGCGCGAACTGGAGCGGCCGGTATCCATCATGGCGGCCTCGGGCCACCTGTTCCACGAGTTCCTTTCGCACGATCTGCTGGATGGCTCGGTGTCGGGGTCATGGAACTATGCCCTGGAGCCGATGATGCAGCACATCGACTGCCACGAGGCGGGGGACCGGGAAGGCGAGCGCCGGATCTGGCGCGAGGGCGGATTGCTGGCGCTGCACGAGTACATCTATTCGGACTACGCGCGGCTGCACCTGCGCTACAAGCTCGCCACGTGGCTGCATGGCGTCATTCCCCACTACCGGATGCGGCCGCCGCTGCCCCGCCCCAAACAGGCCGAGATCGACACCATCCATGGCCTGTTGAAGGACTGCGGCATGGAGGTCATCGACGCCAGGCTCGCCAGGGCGGACTGACGGGGACGGTGGCCGCCGCTACTCGTTCCGGGCGGCCCGCCTGCGAGGGGCGGGGCGGGGTGGCGCGGCATCGGGCTGTGGCCCTTCCAGCGAGGCCCGGACGGCCTGGTAGGCGTCCAGGCGCTCGTCCAGGGTGTTGAGCATCAGGAAGAACAGCGAGACGTCCCGCTGCTTGTAGCCGGCGAAGGCCGCGGCCTGCACCCGGTCGAGTTCGGCGGCGACCAGCCGGTAGACGCGCGCGCCGTCGTCGGACAGCTTCAGGATGGCGAGCCGCTTGTCCCGTTCTTCGGCCACGCGTTCGATCAAGCCGCGTTTTTCCAGTTCCTGGGCAGCCCGAGAGATGAAGGCGCGGTCGAACGTCACCCAGCGGGTCAGGTCCGCCATGCGGGCGGGCTGGAACTTGGCGACGATGGCCAGGAGCTTCCATTGGTTGACGTTGAGTCCGGCATGCTGCTTGCAGATGCTTTCCATGACGCGCCGGATCGAGGCGTGTGTCCTGGCGATCTGGTAGGTCAGGGAGGCGTCCAGCCTGATTTCGTTCCACGCCTGCGTCATGAAGGGAAGCGCCGGATCGGGCGTGATGGGGAAAGCCACGTATCGTAGAGGATTCTCGTGGCGGTGACGAGTTTTCGCATCGGCATCGTTCCCCTGGCGTGCCGTTACAGGTTCGCCGAAACGAAGTCGAGGAAGGCGCGGGTCTTGGCGGGCATCAGCCGCGTCGCCGTCAGCGCGTAGGCGGACACCGGCGGGGCGCTCCAGTCGTCCAGCACGCGCACCAGGCGGCCTTCGCGCACGTCCTGCCGGCACAGTTCCTCGGGAAGGATGGCGAGACCGCCACCGGCCTGCACCACGTGGCGGATGATGCCGACGCTGTTGAACGACATGGTGCCGCCGACCACGACCTCGGCGCGCCGGCGGCCGCTGCGCAGCCGCCAGACGCCCTGGTTGCCGACGTGGTCGATGCGGGTGCCCAGCACGCAGGTGTGCGCCGACAGGTCCGCCGGCGCGGCCGGTTCGCCGTGCGCCGCCAGATAGGCCGGCGATGCGTAGACATACATCGGGATGTCGGCGAGCTTCCTGGCCGTCAGGCCGGAGTCGGCCGGTTCGCCGAAGCAGATCGCGATGTCGCAGTTTTCGCTGATGGGATCGACCGGCCGCATGGTGAAGTCGAAATCCATGTGCAGTTCCGGGTGTTTCGCGGCGAACGCGGGCAGGTTGTCGATCAGGCGCAAGGCGAAGCTGGTGGGGATCGCCACGCGCAGGTGTCCCTGTACGCGATGCCGGGCGCTGAGCAATTCGTCGTGGGTGGCTTCCAGTCCTTCGAGCAGCGCGCGGCACGACGCGAAATAGTTCATGCCTTCCTCGGTCAACTGGACGATGCGCGTGGAGCGCTTGAGCAGGCGCAGCCCCACGTCCCGCTCCAGCTCGCGGATGCGCCGCGAGACGGTGGACTTGGGCAGGTCCAGCGCGGTCGCCGCCTTGGTGAAACTCCTGGCCTTGGCGACTTCGACGAATACCGCGACATTGCGCAGCAGTTCGGGTTTCATCGGTGCTCCTGGATTGTGCCGTGGATGGAACAATTATTTCCAAAAGACCCGATTGAATCAACCCGCGGATTCGCCGACTATCTGCCCCATACCCATGGCCGCACGTAGACGGCGCACCAGGAGACATTCCATGAGTCCTCGCAGAGCGTTGTTCGCCCTGGCCGCGCTGGCGGCCGTGCTGCCGGCCGTGGCTTCGGCCCAGGCCTATCCCTCCCGCCTGGTGCGGATCGTCATCGGCGTTCCGCCCGCGGGCGTGCAGGACCTGCTGGCGCGCGGCGTGGCCGAGCGGCTGTCCAAGGCCTGGGGCCAACCGGTCATCGTCGAGAACCGGCCCGGCGCCACCGGCAGCATCGCCGGCAATCAGGTCGCCAAGGCCGAGCCGGACGGCTATTCCATCCTGATGAGCACGGCCAACAACATGGAGGCCGCGCCGCTGCTGCAGAAGAATCTCCCGTTCGACCCGGTCAAGGATTTCATCCCGGTAGTCGGCCTGGCGCAGGTCCGGTCGGTGGTCTCCATCAGCAACGGCATTGCCGCCAGCAACGTCAAGGAACTCGCCGCGCTGGCGCACAAGCAGCCGGGCACTTTCAATTACGGAAGCTGGGGGGTCGGCAGCGTTGCCCATCTCGATGCCGCCGCTTTCGCCAAGAGCATCGATGCCGAGTTCTCGCACATCCCCTACAAGGGCGGCAACGAACTCATGCTGGCGCTGGCTTCCAACCAGGTGCAGATGGCGGTGACCACGGTCAGCACCGCGTTGCCGTTGGCCAGGCAGGGCCGCATCAAGACGATCGCCTACACCGGCAACCAGCGCTCCAAGCTGCTGCCCGATGTTCCGACGCTGGGCGAGCTTGGCTATACCTTCGACCGTCCGAGCGGGGTGTTCTCGTTCTACCTGCCCGCGGGCACGCCCAGGGCGATCGTCGACAAGCTTGCCGAGGACACCGCCAGGATCGTCAACGCGCCGGCGTTCGCCGACGAGTTCCTCGACATCAATGGCATGGAGACTTATCCCTATCGCGGCGCCGAGCTGGCGAAGCAACTGGACGCCTCGCGCAAGAACTACCTGGCGCGCATGAAAGACCTCAAGATCGATTGAAGAGAGCATTTCCGCAATGAACCAACTTTCCGAATCCGCGATGCCATCGTCGTTGCGGGTCGCCGTCGACATCGGCGGCACGTTCACCGACCTGGCCGCGGTCGACCCGCGTACCGGCGAGCGCTGGTTCGCCAAGGCGTCGACCACGCCCGACGATCCGTCGCGCGGCATCCGCGACTGCCTGGCCAAGCTGGGCAGATCGCCCGAGGAGTTCGAGACTTTCGTGCATGGCACCACGCTGGTCATCAATGCGTGCCTGGAAAAGAAGGGGGCGCGGACGGCCCTGATCACCACCGACGGTTTTCGCGATGTCCTGGAGATCGGCCGGGGCAACCGCACCGAGTCTTTCAATTACCTGTTCAAGCGCCATGAACCCTTCGTGCCGCGCGAGTTCCGGCTCGAAGCGAACGAACGCATGGGCGCCGACGGCAAGGCGGTCGTGCCGCTCGACGAGGCGCAATTGCGCGAGGTGCTGGCAGAGGCCAGGCGCAAAGGCGCCGAGGCCATCGCCATCTGCTTCCTGCACTCCTATCGCAACCCCGAGCACGAACAGCGCGCGGCCGAGATCGCGGCCGAGTGCGGCGACTGGTTCGTCACGGCATCGCATACGCTGTCGCAGGAGTATCGCGAATACGAACGCACGTCCACCGTCGTGCTCAATGCCTTCGTCGGACCCAAGGTCAGCACCTACCTGGGCAAGCTCGAGACGCTGCTGGGCGAAAGCGGCTTCAAGGGCAGGTTCTTCCTGATGGAGTCGAACGGCGGCGTGGCCGACGTTGCGACCGTCAAGCGCCTGCCCGTGCTGCTGATGGAGTCGGGGCCGGTCGGCGGCATTGCCGGCGCGATCAAGCTTGGCGAGAAACTGGGACGGCGTAACCTCATCACCTTCGACATGGGCGGCACGACGGCCAAGAGCGCGCTCGTGCAGGACGGGGTGGTCAGCTTCGATTCGCTGTATTACGTCGACGGATTCGAGCACGGCTATCCGTTGCAGACCTCGGTGGTGGACATGGTCGAGGTGGGCGCCGGCGGCGGCAGCATCGCGGCGATCGACGAACTGGGCGCGCTGCGCGTCGGACCGCGCAGCGCCGGGGCCTATCCCGGACCGGCGGCCTATGGCCTGGGCAACGAGCAGCCCACCGTCACCGACGCCAACATCGCGCTCGGGCGGCTGGATCCTTCGCGCTTTCTTGGCGGTGAGATGAAGATCGACGGCGACTTGTCGCTGAAGGCGCTCCAGACCCTGGGCGCGAAACTGGGCTACGACGCCCGCACGATGGCCGCGGGCATCATCCAGATCGCCAACGTGACGATGTCGGGCGCGTTGCGCCGCGTCTCGATCGAACGCGGCAAGGATCCGCGGGACTTCACCCTGGTGGCCTGCGGCGGCAACGGTCCGCTGCATGCCGCCGAACTGGCCGAGGAACTCGGCATCCGCACCTTGCTGATCCCCAGCATGCCCGCGCATTTCTCGGCGTTCGGCATGCTGTACGCCGATGCCCGCTACGATGCCTCGCGTACCTGGACCTGCGACCTGCCCGAGGGCGGGGCGGAGGTTCCCGGCCTGGCCGGCGTGCTGCGCACGCTCGAGGAGGGCCTGGCCGGCACCGTGGCCGAGAAGCTCGGGTCGCCGCGCGAGGTGCGGTTCGAGAACTATGCCGAGATGCGCTATCGCGGCCAGGACCAGACGGTCAAGGTGCGGCTGCTGGACGACCTGAGCCCGGCGGCGCTCAAGCGCGGTTTCGACCAGATCTACGCGGAACGCTACGGCCACGTCAGTCCTATCGCGGTGCAGATCGTGTCGCTGCGCGTGAGCTGCCAGGCGGCGCTGGGGGACGGGCAGGACGCCAGCGTGCCGTCGGCGCGTGCGCACGAGGCCTCCGCCTCGCGCCAGGTCTATTCGACCAAGGCCGGCGCTTTCCAGGCCTATGCCGTGCACCGCCGCGGCGGCATGGCCCGGGGCGCGTCCTATCCGGGACCGTGCCTGGTCGAGGATCACGCGACCACCACGCACGTGCCGCAGGGGTGGGACGTCAGGCTGCTCGAGGACGACGTGCTGGAGATGACATGGAGCGAATGAGATCCGCGCGACACGGGCGCAGGGAACTGCCATGAAGATCGCCAAATACGGAAGCGGCCGTATCGCCGCCGTCGTCGGGGAACGGCTCGTCGATCTGAACCGTGCCCGCTCGGTCCAGTTGCGCGGGGCCGACAAGGGCGGGGTGCCGGCCGATCTGCTTGATTTCATCAAGGCGGGGCCGGCGGCGCTCGACGCGGCGTACGCGGCCGTGGACTTCGTGCTGGCCGACGGGCCGGCGCCACGCGCCACGGCGGACGGGCCGCTGGTCATGGACCTGGCGGCCACGCCATTGCTGGCCCCGCTGCCCAGCCTCGGCTCCAAGCTGATCTGCATGGGCCGCAACTTCGCCGGGCACAGCAAGGCGGCGCGGAAAGCCAATGCCGAACGCGCCGCGGCGGGCGACACGCGGCCGCAGATGCCGGCCAGTGCCCAGATTCCCAAGCGGCCGGCCGGATTCATCAAGTTCGCCGACACTGTGGTCGGGCCCGGCGCGCCGGTCGTCTATCCGTCGCGCACCCGCAAGCTGGACTACGAGGTCGAGATCGCGCTCATCGTCGGCACGCAGGGCAAGGACATCCCGCGCGAGCAGGCGATGCGCCACGCCTTCGGCTACACGGTGTTCTGCGACTACAGCGCGCGCGACCAGAACAGCGACCTCGAAGACATGAACTGGGTGCGGCATCACAAGAACTTCGATTGCGCCGCGTCGATGGGGCCATGGATCGTGACGGCCGACGAAGCGCTGGATCCGCACGACGTGGCGATCCGCACCTGGGTCAACGGCGAGCTGCGGCAGGACGGCACCACGGCCGACATGATCTACGACTTCGCCCGCATCATCGAGTACTACTCGGTGGACCAGACGCTCTATCCCGGCGATCTGTTCGCTTCCGGCACGTGCGAAGGCACGGGCATGGAGAAGAAGGACGGTTCCTGGTTCCTGCGGCCCGGCGACCGCATCGAGTTCGAAATCCCCCAGATCGGGCGCTATGGCAACCCGATCGTCGCGAAACCTCCAACCGGGAGTCCCGCATGACCGCCATGCCCAAGCCGCGCGCCGTACCGGGTGCGCGCCGCGTCGACCCGATCACGCTCGAAGTCATCCGCTATTCGCTGGTGGCGATGATGGACGAGACCGAAGCCAACCTGACGCGCACCGCGTTTTCCACCATCATCCGCGAGTTCAAGGACTACAGCGTCGGCCTGGTGACGGCCAAGGGCGAGACCATCGCCCAGGGGCGCGGCAGCATCCCCTCGTTCGTGGCCGACCTGGGCACTCCCGTGCTCGACGGCGTGGCGATGTGGGGCGACGACCTGAGCGACGGCGACTACCTGATCAACAACCACGCGGGCGTCTGCGGCCAGCACCTGAACAACGTCGTGATGTATACGCCCATTTTCGACGGCGGGCGCATCATCGCCTTCTCGGCGCTGCGTACGCACTGGCCCGATGTCGGCGGCGGCTTCCAGGCGCGGCCGGCCACCGAGATCTACCAGGAAGGCATCCAGTTCCGCAACGCGAAGATCTACAAGAACGGCAAGATCGACGTCGAGCTCGAACGCATCATCCGCTACAACACCCGGCATTCGGACGAGACCTTCGGCGACCTGGAAGCGCAGGTCGCGGGTTGCCAGCTGGCCAAGCGCCGCTTCGAGGAATTGGTCGCGCGCTACGGCTGGGACCAGGTCGAGGCGGCGATCCACGAATGCTGGGACCAGTCCGAGCGCTATGTGCGCCAGCGGATCCGCCAGATCCCCAACGGCCGCTACTATGCCGAATCTTTCCTGGATGGCGACGGCATCACCGATGATCCGGTGCCTATCCGGGTCGCCCTGGTGGTCGAGGACGAAGACATCACCGTCGATCTCACCGGCATGCCGCCACAGGTGGCCGGGCCGTTGAATTCGGGGGCGACCGGTGGCGGCGAGAGCGCGGCCAAGGTCGCGTTCAAGGGAGCCGTGGCGCCTTTCCTGCTGCCCAACGAGGGCGAGTTCCGGCCGCTGAAGATCGCGCTCAAGCCCGGCACGCTGGTCAGCGCGTCGGAAGACGCGGCGATGGGGCTCTGGTCGACGCCGATCAAGACGATCATCGACGTGATCCTGAAGGCGTTCTCGCAGGCCATCCCGAACGAAATTCCGGCGGGCAACAACGCCCAGTACGGACGTGGCCGCGTGCGCGCACGATATGCCGGTACGCGCCAGTTCTGGCAGGGCGGTGGCAATACGCTGGGCGGCTGGGGCGCGCACCGGGGCGGCGACGGCCAGTCCGCGCTGCACACCACCACGCATGGCGACTGCCGGCGCGTGCCGATCGAGGTCGAGGAAAGCGAGGGCCTGGGCCTGGTCAGGCGCTTCGAGCTGGTGACCGATTCCGGCGGCGCCGGCCGCTGGCGCGGCGGGCTGGGGACCCGCATGGAGGTGGTGACGCCGACGCCTGCCATGGCCACGCTGGATTTCGACCGCAGCAAGTTTCCGCCCTGGGGCCTGTTCGGCGGCAAGGACGGCATGCCCGGCCACGGCGAAATCCACAAGCCGGGCGAGGAACGGCCCATCAGCGGGACGCGGGTGGCGGTGCAGGTGCCGGCCGGAACGAGGGTCTGCGCCGCCAACAACGGCGGCGGTGGCTGGGGCGACCCGCTGGAGCGCGAACTGCCGGCCGTCGAGTGGGACGTGCGGCAGGGCTATGTGTCGCGCGAGGCGGCGATCCGCGACTACGGGGTCGTATTCGGCGCCGATGGCGCGATCGACCCGCAGGCGACCGCGACGAACCGTGCCGCCCGCAAGGAGGCCGCCGCGGGCTGACGCCGATTCGGGCCAGCGCTCGTCCGGCGCCTGCCCGGTCGCGCCCTGGCCCGATGATACAATCCCCCGGTGAAAGCCTCTCATTTTCCCCCGGCCCGCCGGTGCCGTTTCGTCATCCTGATTTCCGGCCGCGGCAGCAACATGCAATCCATCACGCAGGCCTGCCGCGAACAAGGCTGGCCCGCCGAGGTGGCCGCCGTGATCGCCAACCGCGACCAGGCATCCGGACTCCAGTGGGCCGCCGGACACGGCATCCCCACTCGGGTCGTGCCCCATCGCGACCATCCCGACCGTGCCTCGTTCGACACCGCGCTGGCGCGCGAAATCGACGCCTTCGAGCCCGACTACGTGCTGCTGGCCGGTTTCATGCGCATTCTCACCGACGATTTCGTGCGGCATTATGCGGGCAGGCTGGTGAATATCCATCCGTCGCTGTTGCCGCTGTTCCCCGGCCTGGGCACGCACAGGCAAGCCCTGGAAGCGGGCGTGCGGGTGCACGGCTGCACCGTGCATTTCGTCACGCCGGTGCTGGATCATGGTCCCGTGATCGCCCAGGGCGTGGTGCCGGTGCGCGAAGGCGATACCGAGGACGCCCTGGCTGAACGCGTGCTGTCCATCGAGCACGTGGTCTATCCGGCGGTCGCGTCCTGGCTGGCGCACGGGCGGGTAGGCCTGGAAGACGGCAGGGTCACGGTGGACGGCGTGGCCGATCGCGTGTTCGGCCTGGCGCCGCGGGGGGCGGCAGTTTCGCGGGGAGACGAGGCATGACATCCGAACGTTCCAGTTCTTCATCCCGGCCGGCGGCCCAGGGCGCGCGGCGCCCTGGCGGCCAGCAGGCCGGTTCCGGGGCGCGCCGTGCCGCCCCGGCGGGCAAGAATCCCGTGGCGCAGCGCGTCGAGCAGGTGCGCTCCGCGCTGGGCGAGATCCTGCAATGGTCCGGTCCGGCCGACCAGGTGCTGTCCCGCTGGTTCCGCGAGCACCCCAAGCTCGGCGGGCGCGATCGCGGCATGGTGGCCGAGGCCGTCTACGACGTGCTGCGCCACCTGCGGCGCTACCGCAACGTGGCCGAGGGCGGACGGGGCGCGGCCACGCGCCGCCTGGCCATTCTGGGACTGGCGTCCACGCTGGGCCGGGACGGGATCCTGCCGGCGCTCGACGCCGACGAGGCGGACTGGCTGCGCCGCGTGTCCGCCATCGACCAGGCGGCGCTGCCGCGCGAGATCCGTCTCAGCATTCCCGACTGGCTGTCCGAGGCGCTGGCCATCGAAGAGGACAGCGACAGCCTGCTGGCCGCGCTCAACCGCGCCGCGCCGCTGGATATCCGCATCAATCCCATGAAGGCCGACCGCGAAACCATCCTGGCCGAGCTGCGGGCGGGCGTAGCGGCCGACATGGCGGAACCGACGCCGTATTCGCCGTTCGGCATCCGGCTGCAGGGCCGGCCGGCCCTGACCCGATGGGGACGTTTCGAGGACGGCAGCATCGAGGTCCAGGACGAGGGCAGCCAGTTGCTCGCGCTGCTGGTGGCGCCACGGCGCGGGGAAATGGTCATCGATTTCTGCGCCGGCGCCGGCGGCAAGACGCTGCTGCTGGGGGCATTGATGCGTTCGACCGGGCGCCTGTATGCCCTGGATGTCTCGCATGCGCGGCTGGCGCGCTTCAAGCCCCGCCTGGCGCGCAGCGGACTGTCCAACGTCGTGCCGGTGGTGATCGCCAGCGAGAACGACGCCCGCGTCAAGCGCCTGGCGCGCAAGGCGCACCGGGTGCTGGTGGACGCGCCCTGCAGCGGGACCGGGACGCTGCGGCGCAATCCCGACCTGAAATGGCGCCAGAGTCCCGAAAGCGTGGCCGACCTGTGCGCGCTCCAGCGCAGCATCCTGGCGTCGGCGGCGCGCTGCGTGGCGCCCGGCGGACGGCTGGTCTACGCGACCTGCAGCATCCTGCGGGTCGAGAACGAAGGGCAGGTCGAGGCTTTCCTGGCTGCCCATCCCGAATTCGAACTGCTGTCCGCTCCCGAGCTGCTGGCGGATCGGGCCGGAGGGCTGTCGCTGCCAGGGCCCTATCTGAAACTGCGCCCCGACGTGCATGGGACCGATGGTTTCTTTGCCGCGGTGTTTCAACGGCGCCACGCTCCGGCGGTTGTCCAGGCCGCCGAGGCCGAGGTCGAACTGCCGGAACCCGAGGCGGAGGCGGCGGGGCTGGACGACGACATCGCGGTTCCGGACGGCGAGCCGGCCCAGGGCGAGGCGGCCGGGTCGGCGGATAATCCCGAGGGCGGGGATCGATAACCCTGTTATGATTAGGGTTATCCCCCTCTTTGAAAAGAGTCGTCCCGGCCCAATATTCGCGTTATCGTGTCGGGCGCATGACAGAGGGCCGGATTCCGGCTTCTTCGTCATCCGGCCGCGGGTTTCCCCTGGGGAACTGCCGACGCCGTCCGATTTCTAAGACCTGGGTCCTGCTGGCCCTGACGGGCGGCCGGGATCGATGAGTTTCGTTTCTTCGAGGCGCGAGGCGCCTCCCGCGCCGGCATTGCCGCCGGCCTGCCTGTGAGGTGATATGGATTTTGTGCTTTCTTTCTTGTCCGATGGTCTGCTCGGCGCGTCGTGGTGGCAGATCGTCGCCTTCACCCTGATAGTCACCCATATCACCATCCTCGGCGTCACGATCTACCTGCATCGCAGCCAGGCCCACCGTGGGCTGGACATGCATCCGGCGGTGGCGCATTTCTTCCGCTTCTGGCTGTGGCTGACCACTGGCATGGTCACCAAGGAGTGGGTGGCCATCCACCGCAAGCACCACGCCCGCTGCGAACGTGAAGGGGATCCCCATTCGCCCATGGTCTATGGCATCGGCAAGGTGTTCTTCCAGGGCGCCGAGCTGTACCGCGACGAGGCGCAGAACCGCGAAACGCTGGAAAAATTCGGCCACGGCACGCCCAACGACTGGGTCGAGCGCAACGTCTATTCCCGCTTCGGCTGGCAGGGCGTGGGGCTGATGATGGTGATCGACGTCGCGCTGTTCGGTGCGGTCGGCCTGACCGTGTGGGCGGTGCAGATGATCTGGATCCCGTTCTGGGCGGCCGGCGTGGTCAACGGCATCGGCCATTTCTGGGGTTATCGCAACTACGCCAGCCCGGATGCCAGCCGCAACGTCTTCCCCTGGGGCATCGTCATCGGCGGCGAGGAACTGCACAACAACCACCACGCCTACGCATCGTCGGCGCGGTTCTCCAACAAGTGGTACGAGTTCGACATCGGCTGGGGCTATATCCGTGCCCTGGAGATCCTGCGCCTGGCCAAGGTCAAGAAGGTCGCGCCCAAGGTGCGGCTGGCGCATGGCAAGCCGGTCGACCTGGAAACCTTGCAGGCCGTGATCACGCACCGCTACGAGATCATGGCGCGCTATGCCGACCTGCTCAAGCATGCCTGCCGCGACGAGATCACCCGCTTGAAGGCGGCCAAGGAATCCCACCTGCAGTGGAAGCTGCTGCGGCGTTCCAAGGCCCTGCTGCACCGTGCCGACGACGAGTCGCTTCCCGATTCGCACCGGTCCGCGCTGAACACCGTACTGGCCGACCATCGTTCGCTGGCCATCCTGGTCGAGATGCGGCGTGAACTGGTCGCCATCTGGGAGCGGTCCAGCGCCTCCAGCGAACAACTGCTGCGCGACCTGCAGGACTGGTGCAACCGCGCCCAGCAAAGCGGCATCGCGCGGCTCGAGGAGTTCTCGGCCAGGCTGCGCAGCTACGCGACCTGAGCGCAACGGGTTGGAGAAAGAAAAAGGAGCCTCGGGCTCCTTTTTCTTTGGGGGGACGAAGGCGCCGGCGGCTCAGTCCCGGGCTGGTCCGCCGGTTTTCCGTGCGTGGCCGCTCAGCTCGGCGCCGGCGTTGGGGGCCAGCTCGCGGCACGGGGTCACGGCCAGCATGCCCAGGAGGCCCATGGCGGCAAACGCCAGGGTGAAGTCCGTCAGTTGCACGGCCGCGTGGCCCAACGCGCGCATCGAGGTGTCCAGCACCAGCGCGGCCAGGCCGATGCCCAGCGCCGCCGTCATCTGCTGGTTGGTGCTGGCCAGGCTGGTCGCCGCGCTCATGCGGGGTGGCGGCACGTCGGCGTAGACAATGGTGCCGTAGGCATTGAATTGCAGCGAGCGCGCCAGGCCGCCCAGGAGCAGCAGCAGGTAGATCGCCGCCAGCGGCCATTCCGGCCGGAACGCGCCGCACAGGCCCAGCAGCATCGCCGACAGCAGGCCGTTCCAGATCATCACCCGACGGTAGCCGAAGGCCCGCAGGAAGCGCACCGAGATCGCCTTCATCACCAGGCCGCCGACGGCGCCGGCAAAGGTGATGGCGCCGCTCTCGGCGGCCGACAGGCCGAAGCCCAGTTGCAGCATCAGCGGCATCAGGAAGGGGAAGGAGCCGTAGGCGACCCGGTACAGGAAGCCGCCGCGCATCGCCACGCGAAAGGTGGGGATGCGCATCAGGCTGAAGTCCAGGACCGGATCGGCGTGCCGGCGGCTGTGCCAGGCGTAGGCCAGCGCGCAGCCGGCCGCCGCGGCCAGCAGGAGCAGCGCGGTCGGGGACAGCCCGCCATGGCCCAGTCCTTCCAGGCCCACGATCAGGCAGGCCAGGAGGGCGGCCGCCAGGACGAAGCCCAGGTAATCGAACGACGAGGGCGGCGCGTCGCTGCGGATGTCGGGGATGTAGGTGGTGGCGAGGGCGATGCGGGCCAGTCCGATGGGGACGTTGATGAAGAAGATCCAGTGCCAGGACAGATAGGTGGTCAGGAAACCACCGATCAAGGGCCCGACGGCCGGGCCTATCATCGCGGGAAACAGCACCCAGGACATGGCCGAGATCAGTTGGGATTTTTCCACCGTGCGCAGCAGCACCAGCCGGCCGACCGGCACCATCATCGCGCCGCTGGCGCCCTGCAGCAGCCGCGCGCCTATCAGCCACGGCAGGTTCTGCGCGAGGCCGCACAGCACGGAGCTGACGACGAACAGCATGATCGCGCCGCGGAAGGTGTTGCGCGTGCCGAAGCGGTCGGCGATCTTGCCGCTGATGGGGATGAAGGCCGCCAGGCTCAACAGATAGGCGGTCATGGCGAAGTTCATGCGGACCGGGTCGGTGCCCAGGGACTGCGCCATGGCCGGCAAGGCGGTCGAGATGATGGTGGAGTCCAGTTGCTCCATGAAGAACGCGCTGGCGACGATCAACGCGATGATCCGGTAGCTGCCCTGGCGGGACGAGGCATGACCCATGAAGCCGTGGTCTCTGTGCAATGGGTGGGACGCCCGCGCGGCGGGCCGGCGGGGAAGCGGTGCGGCTCCTGCCGCGCAAGCCCGCGATTTTAGTCTTTCGCGCGTGGGGGCGCTGGTCCGCCGCTTGCTAGGGCACGAGGGAGGCCCATCGATCCCTTTTCCACGCACGTGTCCCATGCGCGTGCGCCCCAGGGTGAGGAACTGATCCCCGGGGTGGTGCGTACGCGGGAGGAAGTGGATGCGGTCGTTGGCCCTTGTCCATGCCATCGCCGGGAGAAGAATCATCATGCTGAAAAGTGAACGGATGTCATTGAGCCGAAGCGAACGATCCTGGCTGCCGTGGTGGGGCAGGACAGGGAAGATCGCCATGGGCTGGTCCACCTGGCTCAACCGCGACCGCTACGCGGCTACCGAGGCGGGATTCGAAGGCATCGCGCAAACACGTGTCGCCATCCTGAAAAACTGGGCGGATCACTTGTGGGCGCAACTCGATGCCGCGGCCGGGCAACTGGCGCATGGGTTTCCGGTGGCGCGGTCCTCGTGGTTGGCTGACAGGCAGGCCATGGCCGCCGATTTCTCCGAGCTTTTCGTCATCGATGCCCAGGGCCGGGTGTTGGCCTCGACCGCGCCGTCGCGCATCGACGCGACGGACCTGTTGCCGGCGGCCGTGGCCGCCGGATTGCGGCAGCCCTTTCTGCACGGCCCGTACAGCGATCCGGTCACCGCGGCATTGCCGCCGTCCACCTCGCGTTTCCACGACGCGGTCACGCTGATGTTCTACCAGCCCATCATGCGGGACGGGGTGGCCGTGGGTGCCCTGTGCGGGCGCGTACCCAACGACGTGCTGGGCGATCTCATCCAGCGCGAAGCCGGGCATGTCTTTCGCGAATCGGGCGACAACTACGTCTTCATGGTCGAATCGCGCTTCGATCCGGCCGTCAGGCCGGGTACGGCGCTGTCGCGCTCGCGTTTCGAGGATTCCACCTTTTCCCATGGCGACAATCTCAAGCAGGGCGTGCGTACGCCGTTCGGCGTGGTCAGCGTGCGCGGGCATACCGAGCTGGAGTTGCTGTTCACCGATCCCGCGACCGGACAGTTGCACCCGGGCGTGCGGGAGACCATACGCAACCGCGAGAATCTGTTCGTCACCTATCCCGGCTATTCGGACTATCGGCATGTGCCGGTCATCGGCAAGGGCGTGACGTTCACGCTGGCGGGGTCGCCCGATACCTGGGGCATGATGTGCGAAGGCGACCTGGAAGAGGTCTATCGCTATCGCAGTATCGGATTCGGCCTGATGCGCCTGCATGGCCTGGCCATGGGGTCGACGGTGGCCGTGGTGCTGGCGCTGGAGTTTGCCGGGACGCAACTGCCGGCAGCGTGGTCGATCGTGGCGGCCACGGCATGGGCGATGGCGGCCACCGTTGTCTTTCACCGGTATGGCATCCGTCCGGTGTCCGAACGCATCCGCGGCACCACCGCGGTCATCCGCGCCATTGCCGAGGGAGGCGGCAACCTGCGCCAGCGGCTGCCCGTGCCGGACGGCCGCGTCGACGAGACCACCACGGTGGCCAAGTGGGTCAACAGCTTCATCGATGTCCTCGATCACACCATCGGCCGGGTGGTCAGCACGACCGACGAAATCAGCCGCTCCAATGAGTCTCTGCAGCAGAAAAGCCGGAGCAGCGCGGCGGCTTCGCACGAGATGGTGGCCGCGACCCAGGCCATGCTGGAATCCTTGGGGCAGCAGCGCGCGGAAATCGACGCCGCGACGCAGAACGCTCGTTCGATGCAGGAGGTGGTCAGCGTCGAACGGGCCAGGGCCGCGCAGCAGTTCGACATTCTTCAGGCGCGCGTGGGGTTGATCCGCGAGTCGGTGGGAGCGTCGGCCGACCGCATCGTGCAGCTCGACACCAGCACGACCGAGATCGGCCGCGTGGTTACCATGATCGCCGCGATCGCCCGCCAGACCAATCTGCTTTCGCTCAACGCCGCCATCGAGGCGGCTCGCGCAGGCGAGGCAGGACGTGGTTTTGCCGTGGTGGCCGAGGAGGTGCGCAAGCTTGCCGACGGCACCGCCAGGGCCACGGCCGAGATCGACGCGATGATCAGCAAGGTGCAGCAGGAAGCCAAGGAATCGGTGCGGATGATGGAGTCCGGGCTGGAGCAGATGGAGGAGGGCTTCCGCCTGGCCGCCGGGACGGCCGCCGACCGTGGCGAGATGGACGGAGTCATGGACAGGATGTTCGACACCATCGGCCAGATTGCCCAGGGGGCCCGCCTGAGCGGCCAGCAGATCGATCGCATGAGGCTGGCCGCGCAGGTCATGCGCCAGGCCATCGAAGAGGCGGGGCACTCGACCGAGCAGACGCGCTTTTCGACGGCCAAGTTGCACAAGTTGGTGGGCGCTTTCAAGGTTACGGTGTGAAGCCGCCGGCCGTGGAGAGCCGAGGGGCGGTGCGAGGCGCCTTCTAGCGTGAACCGGCCGGGGGGGCGGCGGCGTAGCCGCGCACGGCGTCGATCAGCGCGCGCACGCATGCCGGCAGCGCCTCCAGCTTGCGCACCAGCATGTCGCGTTCGCGCACCGCCCACGGTTCGTCCAGCGCGACGATCTCCAGCCGCATGGTCCGCTGGTGCCGCCGAGCCGCCGATTCCGGGAGGACGCCTATGCCCACGCCTGCTTCCACCATGCGGCAGACGGCCTCGAAGCCCGATACCTGGATGCGCAGCGTGAGCGTCGTCCCGCGGTTTTCCACCTGTTCGCGCAGGAAGTTCAGCATGGTGCTTCCCTCGTGCAGGCTGACGTGGGGGAATTGCAGTGTGTCGTCCAGCGTGACTTGCTTGCGTCCGGCCAGGGGGTGGCCCACGGGTACCGCCAGCGCCAGGCGGTCGGTGCTGAAGTGCAGCCGCTGCAGGCCCGGCGCGACGATGGGGCCGGCGGTAATGCCCAGGTCGGTGGAGCCGTCCATGACGCCCCGGATGATGTCCCGTGTCAGCCGCTCTTGCAGATCGACCGTGACGCCTGGCCGGTCGGCCAGGAAGCGGGCCAGGATTTCGGGCATGAACTCGGTCACCGCCGTGGTGTTGGCATAAATGCGGATATGGCCGGTCGAACCGGCGCCGCCGTCGGAGAATTCGCTTTTCAGGAAATCGACCTGGCGCATGACCGCGCGGGCGTGCTCCAGCAACCTGACGCCCGCGGGTGTCAGTTCCACGCCGCGGCTGTTGCGGTACAAGAGCCGCGCTTCCAGCTGGGTTTCCAGTGCCTTGATGCGAGTGCTGGCCGCAGCCAGCGACAAATGGGCGCGGCGGGCGCCCTGGGTCAGGCTGGGGCCTTCGGCCACGTGGATGAAAAGGCGCAGGTCGGCCAGATCGAAGTGCATGGCGTGCGTCGAGGGAAAGTCCGCATTCTACGGCGACTCTTCTGTTTTTGCGAAGGCAGGGTCGGAAAAACGCAAATTTACAGAAGGCCGCGGCGCGCGCATGCTGGCGTCCGCAATGCAAGGACAGGAGACTCGTCAGTGACCAGGGATACCCCCATCGAGCCCGGCGACTGGACCGGGCGCACCGAGACAAGCACGGACCAGATCAGCCACGGCCTGGCCCGGCGCATCGGCGCCACGCTGGGGCAGCCGGTCCCGCATCCGGGCGCCGGATTGCCGGAGTTGTGGCATTGGGCGTATTTCCAGGAGCCCGTCGAGGCCGGCGGGCTGGGCGCCGATGGCCACCCGGCCCGTGGCGGTTTCCTGCCGCCCGCAGCGGGCCGCCACCGCATGTGGGCTGGCGGCAGGCTGGAATTCATCCACCCGCTGGCGGTGGGCGAGGACGCACGCCGTACCTCGACCATCCTGTCGGTGGCAGAAAAAACCGGACGCACCGGTGCCCTGCTGTTCGTGACCGTCCAGCATGAATACCTGCAGCGTGGCCGCGTAGCCGTGCGCGAGGAGCAGGACATCGTCTACCGCGAGCCGTCCCCGCCGCGCGCGGCCGACCCCGGGCCTTTGCCGCCGGCCGGATGGTCGGAGGCCATCGTTCCCACCTCGACCATGCTGTTCCGGTATTCGGCGGTGACCTTCAACGGCCATCGCATCCACTACGACTGGCCCTACGCTACCGCCGAAGAAGGGTACGCCGGCCTGGTGGTGCACGGTCCGCTCATCGCGACGCTACTGGTGGGAGCCTTCGTGCGCGCCCATCCGTCGCTGCGGCCGACGCATTTTTCGTACCGGGGCGTGCGGCCGCTGATCACCCCCACGCCCTTCGAGGCGGCGGGGCGGATGGCGGACAACGGAGTGGCCCAGGTCTGGGCCGGCAATGCGCAGGGCGTCATCCAGCGCGGCGAGCTGCGCTACGAGCCCAGGTGAACCACGACGGCCCGGGCACGGACACGGGCCGCGGACGATAGAAGCATACTCATCGGAGACCGCATGGAAGAGTACGACGACATTCGCCAGGGCGTGCGCGCGCTGTGCGCCCACTATGACGCTGCCTACTGGCGCGGGATCGACGAGGTCCGGGGTTTTCCCGAAGACTTCGTCCGCGCGCTGACCGAAGCCGGATGGCTGGGCGCCATGATCCCCGCCGAGTACGGCGGATCCGGCCTGGGGCTGTCCGAGGCCTCGGTGATCCTGGAAGAGGTCAACCGCTGCGGCGGCAACTCGGGCACCGTGCACGGGCAGATGTACAACCTGTTCACGCTGGTGCGGCATGGATCGCAGGCCCAGAAGGATCATTTCCTGCCGCGCCTGGCCAGCGGCGAACTGCGCCTGCAATCCATGGGGGTGACCGAGCCGACCACCGGCACCGACACGACCCGGATCAAGACCACCGCCGTGCGGCGCGGCGACCGCTACGTCGTCAACGGGCAGAAGGTCTGGATCTCGCGCGTGCAGCACTCGGATCTGATGATCCTGCTGGCCCGCACCACACCCCTGGCCGACGTCGCCAAGAAGACCGAGGGCATGTCGATCTTCCTGGTCGACCTGCGCCAGGCCATCGGCCATGGGATGGAGGTGCGCCCCATCGCCAACATGGTCAACCACGAAACCAATGAGCTGTTCTTCGACAACCTGGAACTGCCGGTCGACAGCCTGATCGGCGAGGAAGGCAAGGGCTTTCGCTACATCCTGGATGGACTGAATGCCGAGCGCACGCTGATCGCCGCCGAGTGCATCGGCGACGGTCGCTGGTTTATCGAGCGCGCGCGCAGCTATGCCCGCGAGCGGGAAGTGTTCGGCCGCCCGATCGGGCAGAACCAGGGGGTGCAATTCCCGATCGCCGAGGCCCACATCGAGGTCGAGGCCGCCGATCTGATGCGCTGGCGAGCCTGCCGCGAATATGACGGCGGCGTGCACGCGGGCGCCAGCGCCAACATGGCCAAGTACCTGGCCGCCAAGGCCTCATGGGAAGCCGCCAACGTCTGCCTGCAGACGCACGGCGGTTTCGGCTTCGCCTGCGAATACGACGTCGAACGCAAGTTCCGCGAGACCCGTCTCTATCAGGTGGCGCCGATCTCGACCAATCTCATTCTTTCCTACGTGGCCGAGCACCTGCTGGGGCTGCCGCGTTCTTTCTGAGGCATGTCCATGGACAAGATCAGTCTCGCGCGGGAAAGCGCCACCGGCGCGCTGTGCGAATTCGTGGCGGCGCTGCGTGTCGAGGATCTGCCCGCGCCGTTGGTGGACCGGACCGAAGACCTGTTCCTGGACTGGGTGGCGTCGGCACTGGCCGGCAAGGGCGGGCATCCCGTGCCGCTGTTCGAGCGCTATGCCGCCGCGATGGGGCCGGCGCACGGACGCTGTGTCATCCTGACCAATCGCCGGACCACGTCGGCGCATTTCGCCGCGCTGGTCAACGGCGCCGCTTCGCACCTGGTCGAGCAGGATGACCTCCACAACAGTTCGGTGCTGCATCCGGCCACCGTGGTGTTTCCGGCGGTCTTCGCCGCGGCGCAGGACCTGGGCAAGTCGGGCAGCGAGCTGCTGCTGGCCGCGGTGGCCGGCTACGAGGCCGGCGTGCGCATCGGCGAATTCCTGGGGCGGTCGCACTACCGGGTCTTTCATACCACGGGCACCGTGGGGACGCTTGCGGCCGCGGCCGGCGTGGCCAAGCTGCTGGGGCAGGACGCGCGGACGCTGGCGCATACGCTGGGGTCGGCGGGAACGCAGGCTTCGGGGTTGTGGGAGTTCCTGCGCGAGGCGGCGGATTCCAAGCAGCTCCATACCGGCCAGGCGGCCGCGAACGGCCTCCTGGCCGCCTACCTGGCGCAGGACGGCCTGACCGGCGCGCACGGCGTGCTCGAGGGCCGGCAGGGCATGGCGGCGGGCATGTCCTCGGACGCGGACCCGGGCCGGCTGAGCGATCGCCTGGGGCAGCGCTGGGCCACGCTCGAGACATCGTTCAAGTTCCATGCCTCGTGCCGCCACACCCATCCGGCCGCCGATGCGCTGCTGCACCTGATGCGGACCGAAGGCATCGCCCATGGCGACATCGCATCCATCCGCGCCCGGGTGCACCGTGCGGCCATCGACGTGCTGGGCAATGTGGATGAACCGGGCACCGTGCACCAGGCCAAGTTCTCCATGGGGGCGGTGCTGGGGCTGATCGCGGTCCATGGCCGCGCCGGCCTGGAGGAATTCCGCGACCATGCGCTGACCGATCCCGCGGTGGCGGACATCCGGCGGCGCACGACCATGGTGCTGGACGACGAGGTCGACCGCGCCTATCCCGCCCGCTGGCTGGGGCGGGTCGAGGTGGAGACGCGCGACGGCCGGCGCCTGGCGGCCGCCATCGACAGTCCCAAGGGCGACCCCGACAACACCTTGTCGCGCCCCGAACTGGAAACCAAGCTGCGGCGCCTGGCGGCCTTCTCCGGCGCCGCGACGCCGGCGCAGATCGATGCCTGGATCCCGCGTCTGTGGAGCCTGCGGCACGCGCGCGACCTGTCCGATTTTCTGCCGGAGGCTTCATGAGCGCACCCGCCCGACCACCCGAAGGGCGCGCGTCCTCCCACGGGGAGGATGCCGCGCGGCGACAGGAGGGGAATCCCGTGCCCGTATCCCTTTCGCCCGCGGCGCCGCGTCCGTTGGACGGCATCACCGTGCTGAGCCTGGAGCACGCGATCGCGGCGCCGTTCTGCACGCGCCAACTGGCTGATCTGGGCGCGCGCGTCATCAAGATCGAGCGCCCCGGGACGGGGGATTTCGCGCGCGGCTACGACGAGCGCGTCCGAGGGTTGTCCTCTCATTTCGTCTGGACCAACCGGTCGAAGGAAAGCCTGGCGCTGGACCTGAAGCAGGACGGCGCGCGCGAGGTGGTGGAGCGGTTGCTGCCCCGCGTGGATGTGCTGGTGCAGAACCTGGCGCCCGGCGCCGCCGACAGGCTGGGGCTGTCGTTCGAGGCGCTGCACGCGCGCCATCCGGGGCTGATCGTCTGCGATATTTCCGGCTATGGCGACAGCGGTCCGTATCGCGACAAGAAGGCCTACGACCTGCTGATACAGAGCGAAGGCGGCTTCCTGTCGGTCACGGGCACGCCGGACGAGCCTTCCAAGGCGGGGGCCTCGGTGGCCGACATCGCTGCCGGCATGTACGCCTATTCCAACATCCTGGCCGCGCTGCTGCTGCGGGCCACGACGGGCAAGGGCAGCCGAGTCGACGTGTCGATGCTGGAGAGCATGGTCGAGTGGATGGGCTATCCCATGTACTACGCGTTCGACGGCGCGCCGCCGCCGCCGCGCTCGGGCGCCTCGCACGCGACCATCTATCCCTATGGGCCATTTCCCGCCGGCGATGGCGGCATCGTGATGCTCGGCCTGCAGAACGAACGCGAATGGCGCGTGTTCTGCGAACGGGTGCTGGGGCGGGCGGAGCTGGCCGGCGATCCCCGTTTCGATGCCAATTCGCGGCGCACCGAGCATCGGTCCGCGTTGCGCGAGATCATCGTGGAAGTGTTCGCCGGCATGACCGCCGACCAGGTCATGGCGGCGCTGGACGAGGCCCAGATCGCCAATGCGCGCGTCAACGACATGGCCGGGGTCTGGTCCCACCCGCAACTGGCGGCCCGCCAGCGCTGGACCCGGGTGGGCAGCCCCGCCGGTACGCTGCCCGCGCTGCTGCCGCCGGGCAGCGGCGGAGCCTATGACGCCCGGATGGATTCCATTCCGGCGCTGGGTGAGCATACCGCTGCCATCCTGGCCGAGCTCGGCTATGGCGAGCAGGATGTCGAGGCCTTGCGTGCCGCCGGGGCGGTGGGGGCATGAAGCGCGTGCGTTCCGCGCTGTTCGTGCCGGGTGATCGTCCCGAGCGGCTGCCCAAGGCCCTGGCCAGCGGCGCGGATGTCGTCATCGTGGATCTGGAGGACGCGGTCGAGCCCGATGCCAAGGCGGCTGCGCGCGAGGCCGTGGCGGCGTCGCTGGCCAGGTGCCAGGACCGGAGGGTCGCGGTGCGCATCAATGCGGTCCGCACGCCTTATTTCGATGCGGACATCGCGCTGTGCGCCGGTAGCCCGGCGGTGGCGGCGGTCATGCTGCCCAAGGCGGAAACCGCGGCGGACGTGGCCCGCGCGGCGGCAGCGGGCCGGCCCGTGTGGCCGCTGATCGAAAGCGCGCGCGGCGTGCTGGCGCTGGAAGCGATCGCCGGCGCGCCGGGGGTGGGGCGCCTGGTGTTCGGCAGCCTGGATTTCGCGCTGGATGTGGGGCTGGACGTGGAATCGGCCTCTGGCCGGGCGGTGCTGGACGATGCCCGGCACCGATTGCTGCTCCACGCGCGCGCGGCGGACCTGCCCGCGCCGCTCGATGGCGTGCACCAGAAGCTGGACGATATCGAGGGTTTGCGCGCCGAGGCGGCGCGGGCGCGCGGGGCGGGGATGGGCGGCATGCTGTGCGTGCATCCCGCGCAGGTCGCCGTGGTCAACGACACCTTCAGCCCTTCGCAAGCGGAGCTGGCCTGGGCCCGCGGCGTGGTCCGGGCCGCCGAGGGGCAGCGGGGCGCGTTCCGGCTGGAGGGAAGGATGGTGGATGCGCCGGTGCTGGAGCGGGCCCGGCGGACGATCGCGGCATCGGAAGGGACGTAGGACGGCCGCTCTCGCCGCGGACAAAGAAAAACCCCGCCAAGGCGGGGTTTTTCCTGGACACCGGCGGAGCCGGCGCAACCGAGCCGATTACTTCAGCTTGGTTTCCTTGTAGTCCACGTGCTTGCGCGCGACCGGATCGAACTTCTTGATCAGCATCTTTTCCGGGGTGGTGCGCTTGTTCTTGGTCGTGGTGTAGAAGTGCCCGGTTCCAGCGGTGGACTCGAGCTTGATCTTTTCGCGAATACCCTTGGTGGCCATGGTGTGCTCCTGTGGATCCGGGGATTAGGCGGCTTCGCCGCGAGCGCGCAGATCGGCCAGGACGGCTTCGATGCCGTTCTTGTCGATGGTGCGCAGGGCGTTCGTGCTGACGCGCAGGCGAACCCAGCGGTTTTCGCTTTCGACCCAGAACCGGCGGGATTGCAGGTTCGGCAGGAAGCGGCGCTTGGTCTTGTTGTTGGCGTGGGAAACGTTGTTGCCCACGATCGGACCCTTACCGGTTACTTGACATACTCGTGCCATGGCGACACCTCTTCTACTATTTCGTGAATTCGGGAGACGGATCCGGGGGGCCGGCGATGCCGGACGGTGCCCCGAATTTCTGGCGCGGCTTGGCGGGATGGAGGCCGACCCGGTCCGCACGGATTCTCAAGGCGCCCCGGCGCGTAGCCAGAATGCGTTGAAAACGTGCGCTGAAAACCACGTCGATCAGCGCTAGAAAAGCGCCTTGGACTAGATTTTCCCCCGGGCGAGAGCTCTCGCGGGCCAAAGACAACGCCGTAAAGCTCGCAAGAGTAGCACGAAACCCGTCGTTTTTTCAACTCGTTGTTTATGGCACGGCATGTCCGCCCCGGGACGGGAGGGGTTATACCACCCCGCGCTCGGCCAGCGACGTCGTCTGTCCGCCCGCCACGATGATGTGGTCGAGCAGGCGTATGTCCACCAGCGCGAGCGCGGCGCGGACGTGGCGGGTGAGGTGTTCGTCGGCCTGGCTGGGTTCGGCGTTGCCCGACGGGTGGTTGTGGGCGAGGATGACCGAGGCGGCGTGGTGATGCAGCGCGGCGCGGACGATTTCGCGTGGGTAGACGGTGGCCTGGGACAGGGTGCCCTGGGACAGCATTTCGCTGGTGATGAGGCGGTTGCGCGCGTCCAGGTACAGCGCCAGGCAGCATTCGATGCGGCGGTGGGCCAGCGTGGCGGCGCAGTAGCGGCGCACGTCGTCGGCCCGGGACAGCGCGTCGCCGCGGTGGATGTCCTCGGCCAGTTCGCGCCGGGCGAGTTCCAGGATGGCCTGTAATTGCCCGGCCTTGACGTCTCCCAGGCCCGGCACGCCCCGCAGTTCCTCGCGCGAAGCGCCGAACAGGCCCCGCAGGCCGCCGAATTGCGCCAGAAGTCGTCGGCCCAGCTCGAGCGCGTTGCAGCCGCGCGTGCCGGTGCGCAACAGCACGGCCAGCAGTTCGGCATCGGTCAGCACGGCGGGACCGTGGCGCTGCAGGCGCTCGCGGGGACGTTCTTCGGGGGGCAGGGCGGCCTGGAGAGTGGGGAGGGCGGTCGGCATGGCGGCGGGACAGGTAAAATCAGTGCTTTGGCGCACAGCATCGACACGGTGACACACTTTGGCTGCATCTTCTTCCTCCACGCCCCTTCATGTCCGTGAGGACTCCTACGTAACCCTGCACTACCGCATTTCGCTGGCTTCGGGCGAGGGCGCGGGTGGCGTGTTCGTCGATACCTTCACCGGCCGTCCGGCCACGCTGCAACTGGGCATCGGCCAGTGGGCGCCCGGCATGGAGGCGGCACTGGTCGGCCACGGCGAAGGCGAGAGCTTCAGTTTCACCCTCGCTCCCGCGCAGGCCTATGGGGACCGCAATCCGGAGCTGCTCCAGCGCGTGACCCTGGCGATGCTGCGCGAGCATGCGGGCGACGAGACCTTCGCGCCGGGCGACCTGGTCGAGTTCGCCGCCCCCAACGGCGGGCGGTATTCGGGCGTGTTCAAGGAGCAGGGCGAGGACTACGCCCTGTTCGATTTCAATCATCCGCTGGCCGGCTCGGCCCTGAAGGTGGATGTATCCATACTTGGAGTGATGTGATGGCGCAGGCGCCCATGGAAGTGGTCCTGGCCCAGCCGCGCGGCTTTTGCGCCGGCGTCGACCGGGCCATCGAGATCGTCGAACGGGCGCTCCAGATCTATGGCGCGCCCATCTACGTGCGCCACGAGATCGTCCACAACCGCTACGTGGTCGAGGACCTGCGCGCCAAGGGCGCCGTCTTCATCCAGGAACTGGACGAGGCGCCGGTCGGCGCGACGGTGGTGTTCTCGGCCCACGGCGTATCCAAGGCGGTGCGTGGCGAGGCCGAACAGCGCGGCCTGCGGGTGTACGACGCCACCTGTCCCCTGGTGACCAAGGTCCATGTCGAGGTAGCCAAGATGCGGGCCGCCGGCAACGAGATCGTCATGATCGGCCACAAGGGGCACCCTGAAGTGGAGGGCACGCTGGGCCAGTCCGAGGCCGGCATGTATCTGGTCGAGACGGTCGAGGATGTGGCCGCGCTGGTCGTGGCCGATCCGGAGAGGCTCGCCTACGTGACCCAGACCACGCTGTCGGTGGACGACGCGGCGCAGGTCGCGGCCGCGCTCAAGGGCCGGTTTCCGAATATTTCCGAGCCCAAGAAGAGCGACATCTGCTACGCCACGCAGAACCGCCAGGATGCTGTCAAGGTGATGGCGCCCGAGTGCGACCTGGTGCTGGTGGTGGGCAGCGTCAACAGCTCCAATTCCAATCGGCTGCGCGAGGTGGCCGAGCGCAAGGGCGTGTCCGCCTATCTGATCGACGGCGCCGCCGATATCGATCCTGCCTGGCTGGAAGGGCGCCGCCGGGTGGGCGTCACGGCCGGCGCCTCGGCGCCCGATGTGCTGGTGCAGCAGGTCATCGCCCGCCTGAAGGAACTGGGCGCGGCGTCGGTGCGCACCCTGGCGGGCGCCGAGGAAGGCATCGCCTTCCCGCTGCCCAGGGGCTTGTCCAAGAACGTCCGCCTGTAGTCCTACGGAGCCTTCATGCGTCTCTATGGTTATTTCCGCAGTTCCGCCGCGTATCGCGTGCGCATCGCGCTGGCCTTGAAAGGGCTGCCGTACGACTATCTCGCGGTGCACCTGCTCAAGGATGGCGGCCAGCAGCTGCAGCCCGATTTCCGTCGCCTGAGCCCAGCCGCCCTGGTGCCGGTGCTGGAAGACGACGGTCATGTCCTGACCCAGTCGCTGGCCATCATCGAATACCTGGAGGAGACGCGTCCGCAGCCCGCGCTGCTGCCGGCCAGCCCGGCCGAGCGTGCCCGCGTGCGGGCGCTGGCGCTGAACATTGCCTGCGACATCCATCCGCTGAACAATCTGCGCGTGCTGAAGTACCTGAAGAGCCCGTTGGGCGTGGACCAGCAGGGGCGCGACGAATGGTACCGGCACTGGGTGGAGGGCGGCCTGGCCGCGCTCGAACGCATGCTGGCCGACTCGCCCTCGACGGGATTGTGCTGCCATGGCGACCAGCCGACGCTGGCCGACCTGTGCCTGGTGCCGCAGGTCTACAACGCCCGCCGCCTGAAGTCGGACCTGGGCACCATGCCGACCGTGCTGCGCATCGCCGACCATTGCGCGGCGCTGCCCGCGTTCCAGGCCGCCCATCCCGATGCGCAGCCGGATGCGGAGTAGCATTTGAATACGCGCGCAAAATTTTGCTAGAATAGCGGGCTAGCTTGAAGTACGCGCTTTTTGGGCCTTGAAGGCCTGGACTCTTGGGTCCTGGGGCGGCTTCACAAAGCTTGCGCCGGCATAGCTCAGTTGGTAGAGCAGCGCATTCGTAATGCGAAGGTCGGGGGTTCGACTCCTCTTGCCGGCACCATCAAAAAAAGGGGCTGCCTATCGGGCAGCCCCTTTTCCTTTGCCGTTCCGGTAAGTCTTCACGGCGGTGTCCCCTCGTCGTCCGGGTCATTCATGTTCTTCAGGTCGCGGGTCAGCTGCCCGACCTTGTTCGCGATGGCGCGAAGTTCCGCCGGTGGCAGGACCATGTGCGCGGCCAGTCGGAACAGGTACAGATGCGTGAACAAGGCGGGGATCGTCTCGTCCGTCCAGCCTGACCAGACATCTTGAAGCGAGGAGGCGTCCGGCCGGGGCGGGTGGCCCTGGGAGTCGGGCGTGGATCTGCCTGCGTCGTGTGGCCGCTTCATGCCCGTGGCCGTGCCGTGGTCGTCCGGACGGGGGTCAGGCAGTGCCGGCAGGCCTGCGCGGCGGGGGAAACGTAGCGCTCGCATTGTTCGCAAAGCGTGCCGCCGCAGCGGGCGATTTTCGCCATGCGCCGCGACCGGCGCCGGTTCCTGATGAAAATTGTGGTGCATATACCACATATTAGGACAAGCAAAGCCGTAAAAAGAAGATCCATTTGTCCCTCAAATCGGAGTTTGTCGAGAGCAGGGATAATATCCACATTTTGTTACGGCGGGTTTCATTTCGAGGGTGGCTCGCCCCCGGAATGGGGAGATATTCGTGCGATTCCGCCCGATGCGCGCCGCAAGCTTGATCCAGGTCAAGCCTGGCCTGGCCGGGGCGGGCTCGCGCCAGCGGGGTCGTGGCACGATAGGTCTTCCCCCAACAATGGAATGCCAGCATGGGTACCGATACTTGCAGCATCTTGCTTGCCACCGATTTGAGTGCCCGCGGCGACCGGGCCCTGGACCGTGCGATCGACATCGCCCGCCAGCGACGCTGCAAACTCGTCGTGCTCCACGTCATCGAAGAATCGCCGCTGGTCGAGCGGCTGATGGCGCGCGGCAACCGCGAAGCGGACAAGGAGGCGGCCGAGAGCGCCCTGCGCGACATCGTGGGCGAGGTGGACGTGCCGATGGAGCTGGTGCTGGAGACGGGCAACCCCGTCGATGTGATCCAGCGCACCGCGCGTGGCCGGCAGTGCGACCTGATCGTGACCGGCGTGGCCCGTGACGAGACGCTGGGCCGGCTGCTGCTGGGATCGACCGTCGAAAAACTGGCGCGTGAGTCGACGCTGCCCATACTGATCGTGAAGAAGCGGCCACATCGTCCCTACCGGCATGTCGTCGCGGCCACGGATTTTTCCGAGGGCTCCCGGCAGGCGATGAACGCGGCGAGGGCTTTCTTCCCCAGTGCGCAAATGACGCTGTTCCACGCCTACCCCACACTGAAGGCCGATCCGGACCAGGATGAGGTCGAGGCGGCGCGGCGGGCGGCCGAGCGCCTGGCCGATGGCTTCATCGCCAATAACCTGCCGCAGGCGGGGCAGGCCGGCACGCGGCTGGTCCTGCAGCATGGCATGCCCGAGGGCGCGGTGCCGGACTATGCGCGCAACCATCCCACCGATCTGCTGGTGGTGGGTACGCATGGCTTGACGGGGCTGCTGCGGACCGCCATCGGCAGCGTGGCGGAGCGGCTGGTCTATCTGACGCCCTGCGATGCCTTGATCGTGCGTACGATGGAACATTGAGGCAAGGCGGCGGGCCGGAATCGCGGTTTCGGCATGCCGTCGTCGTTACCTAACTGCGAATAAGTCGCATTTGTGATATCGTAGCAATCTTCACGGTCAGCTACGCGATTCATTCGAATGAGTGCCACCTTGCATTGGAATACGCCGGCCCCCCTCGGGCTGCGCGTCGGCGCCGGCGTCGCGGTGGCGCTTCTCCATGTGGCAGTGGTTGGCGCGATACTGGCGGCCAACACCGAGCCGCAGGTGGCCAAGCCGGTCGAGACGGTCGAGGTAAGGTTCGTCGAAATCGCGCCCCAGGTCCAGGTGGCCGCCGCGCCGCCCGCGCCCACGCCGCCCGCCCCGAAGCCCGAACCCAAGCCAGTCCCGCCCAAGCCCGTCCCCAAGCCCGCTCCCAAGCCGCCGCCTCCCAAGCCGGCCCCCCCGCCGCCCGAACCCGCTCCTCCTTCCGAAACCGCCTTGTCGCAGCCCGCGCCGGAGCCGGCCCCCGCGCCAGCGCCCGCGCCGGCCGCGACGCAGCCGGCCAGCGGCAGGCCCGAGCCGTCCGACCGCACGGCGGCGCCGCAGGCGCCGGTCTCCAACGAGCCGCGTCAGGTGGGTTCCATTGATTACCTCGGCGCTCCGCCCGAGCCGGTGTACCCCAGGACGTCGATACGCCTGTCCGAAGAGGGCAGTGTCCTGATCCGGATACGCGTGAACGCCAGCGGGCGGGTGGAAAAGGCGACGGTGGAGAAGTCCTCGGGATTCTCCCGGCTGGACGAGGCGGGGCTGGAAGCCGCTGCACGTGGCCGTTTCAAGCCCTACACCGAGAACGGCGTGGCGCTCGTCAGGGAAACCCTTATACCGTTCAATTTCTATATTCGCAGGAAATGACATGACCGAGACCCCGAGCCTGGGCTTTGCCCACTTCGTCTCTCAGACCGATGGTCTGGGCAAGGCGCTGTTCTTCATCCTGGTACTGATGTCGCTCGCGACCTGGTACCTGATCGTCGTCAAGGCCTTTGCGAACATGCGTTCGCGGCGGCAGGGCGAAACCTTCCTGCAGCATTTCTGGAACGCGACCTCGCTCGAGGCCGTGGACCGGGAAATCACCACGCATGGCGCCAACGATCCGTTCTCGCACCTGACCAGCCACGCCCTCTATGCCCGCCAGCATCATGCGAAGTTCGGCGCGGCCAAGCTGGAAGAAGCGGGTTCGCAGTCCGATTTCGTCACGCGTACCATGCGCAAGGTCATCGACGAGGAAACCTCCAAGCTCGAGAATGGCCTGACGCTGCTGGCCTCGGTGGGGTCGACCGCTCCTTTCGTCGGGTTGTTCGGCACGGTCTGGGGCGTCTATCACGCGCTTGTCTCCATCGGCCAGGGCGGCGCGGCCACCATCGACCGCATCGCCGGCCCGGTGGGCGAGGCGCTGATCATGACCGGCCTGGGCCTGGCCGTCGCCATTCCCGCGGTGCTGGCCTACAACTTCTTCACGCGCAGCAACCGCGTGCTGCTGGCGCGCCTGGATGCCTTCGCCCACGACCTGTTCGCATTCCTGACCACCGGCCAGCAGATCGTCACGGACAGCAACGTGCGCGCGCTGAAGGCCAAGGCGAGCGAATAAGACTAGGAGTCTTCCATGGCTTTCGGCAGTTTCAACAGCGGTCGCGGGGCGGGAGCGCCGCAATCCGAGATCAACATGGTGCCGCTCATCGACGTGATGCTGGTGCTGCTGGTCATCTTCATCATCACGGCGCCGCTGCTGTCCCATGCGGTGCGCATCGACGTGCCGCAGGCGACCTCGTCACCGGTCGATTCCGATCCGGCCAAGATCGACCTGGCGATCGACGCCAGCGGCAAGGTGTTCTGGAACGATGCGCCGGTCGAGCTGGACGACCTGCCCGGCCGTTTCGCCAGCGTGTCCAAGGACACGCCGCAGCCCGAGCTGCACCTGCGGGCCGACAAGAACACCCGCTACGAGGTGCTGGCGCAGGTCATGGCCGACGCGTCCCGCTCGGGATTGAAGCGCATCGGCTTTGTCAGCACGCCGGAGGCCCCGCCGGTGGCCAGGTAAGGGAATGGCGGAAGTCCGGCGCCGTGGGGCCTAGCTTTCATCGGCGCGTGGGTTTACCCTAGCGGCTTTCCCCTTCTCGCCGCGCCGGTTCGCCGGCGTTTTGTCATATGCGTGTATTGGTCATCGAAGACGACGCCACCCTGGGGGGCGCCCTGGCTGAGTTCCTGGGCGACCAGGGCTACGCCGTCGATCTCGTTTCCAGCGGCGAACGCGCCTCGGCCGCGCTGTCCGGCCAGGGCTACGACCTCGTGCTGCTCGACCTCAATTTGCCGGGCGAGGACGGCCTGACGGTGCTGCGGCGGCTGCGGGCCAACGAAAATCAGGTACCGGTGCTGATCCTGACCGCACGGGATGCGCTGGAAGACCGGGTCGCCGGCCTGGACGCCGGCGCCGACGACTACGTCACCAAGCCTTTCGAGTTGCCGGAGCTGGCGGCGCGCGTGCGGGCGCAGGTCCGGCGGCGCGCGGGCCAGGTCAATCCGATCATGGAGGTCGGGGCCCTGAGCTTCGATACGATCGGCCGCGAACTGCGGGTCGGCGGCGAGCGCGTGGCGTTGTCGGTACGCGAGCTGTCGGTGCTGGAAATGCTGATGGCGCGCGCCGGCCGTGTCGTGACCAAGCGGCAGATCGTCAATTCGCTGTCGGCCTGGGATGCCGACTTCAGCGAGAACGCCGTCGAGGTCTATGTCTATCGCCTGCGCAAGCGGCTGGAAAAGGCCGGGGTCAGCATCCAGACCGTGCGCGGATTCGGCTATCTGCTGGAGTCCGATGCCGTCGCGCCATGACGCCCCGCAGGCCCCGGCGAACCGGGGCCTGCACCGGCGTTCCCTGGCCTGGCATCTGCTGGTGCGGCTGTTGCCGGCCGTGCTGCTGCTGGCCACCATGGACAGCGTCATCACGTATGTCCTGACCCGCAAGCTCAATACCCAGTCCCACGACCGCGCGCTGATCGATACCACCCGCGCGCTGGCGCGCCAGGTCGTCATGACGTCGCTGGGACCACAGCTCGATCCGTCCTGGAACACCACCCGCTTCCTGACCACGGACCCCGACGAGCGGACGTATTTCCGCATCAGCGTCGACGGCGAGATCATCGCGGGAACGGCGGTCTTGCCTTCGCCGCCGATGGCGGGCGATCAGGAAAGCGCGGAGGATGACGCCGTCGAGCCCCCTACGCTGCTCGATCGCATCAACAAGGCCGAGCCGACGATCTACGATCCGCTCGTGGAAGGCTTGCCGGTGCGCGCGGTGGCCTTGAATTTCAGCTTCGACGATTATCTGATCGAAGTGGCGATGGCCGAGACGCTCAATACCCGGGGCCGGTTCATCGAAGAGATCCTGTCGGTGCTCATCGCGGGCCAACTGTTGCTGATCGCGTTGCTGGGTTTTGTCATCGTCACCGCCGTGCGCTCGGGGCTGGAGTCGGTCAGCAAGCTGTCGGACGAGATCGAGAGCCGCAGCATCGACGACCTGCAGCCCATAGGCGGCGACGACGTGCCGAGCGAGCTGACGCCGCTCATTGCCAAGACCAATTCTCTGCTGGGTCGGCTGGACGAGGCGGTGGCGGCGCAGCGCCGCTTCATCGGCCATGCGGCGCACCAGCTGCGCACGCCGCTCAGCGGTCTGAAGCTGGAGTCGGAGTTGATGCTGTTGCGGCCGTTGCCCGACGACGTGCGCCAGCGCGCCGAGCGGATCAAGGCAGCCGCCGACCGGATGATCCGCGTCGGGGAGCAATTGCTGGTGCTGGCGCGCGTCGATGCGAGCGCGCGGCCGCGCGATGCCTTCACCCGCATCGACCTGACCGAGCTGACGCGCGAGTGCGGTGCGCGCTGGATTCCCGCGGCCCGCCTTGCCCAGGTCGAGATCGTGCTGGTTGCGCCGGACGAGCCGGTCTGGGTCGATGGCGATGCGGTGCTGCTCGATCAGTTGTTGGGCAATCTGGTGGACAACGCCATCCGCTATCACGGCGGACCTGGGCAGATCGTGCTGCGCGTGAACGACTCACCGCCCAGCCTGGCCGTCGAGGACGACGGTCCGGGTATCGCGCTGGAGGATCGGGCGCGGGTTTTCGACGCCTTCTACCGGGCGAAGAATTCGCTGGCCGGCGGCTCGGGCCTGGGGCTGGCCATCGTCAAGGAGATTGCCGAGGCGCACGGCGCGCATTGGGATCTGCGCAGCCGTCCCGAGTTCGATGGCACCCGCATCAGCCTGGTGTTCCCCGGGCCGCGTATCGGCGCCGACCTGAGCCGGATGCGGCGCGCGCCGCGGCAGCCGGACTGGTAGGCCCCGGCGGGCCGTTCCCGTCAGCGTATGACGGCGGTCTTGAAGTAGGGCACGGCAATGCCCACGATGCGTTCCATCGGGCCGGCCAGCACGCCGAAGGTCAGCCACAATAGCAACAGGCCCGCCAGCAGCGTGACCGCGAAGCCGAGGTTGAAGATGTTGAGCTGCGGCGCGCTGCGCGAAACGAAGCCCAGCGCGATGTTGATGGACAGGACCGCCGCCAGTACCGGCAGCGCGATCTGCAGGCCGCCCGCGAAGACGATGGTGCCCAGGTTGGCCAGCCGCATCCAGTCCAGGTTGTCCAGCGGGTGCGGCGAGACCGGGATGATGCGGAAACTGTCGCCCAGGGTCAGCAGCAGCGTCAGGTGGCCGTCGGTGGCCAGGAAGGCGAGCATGGCCGACAGCATCAGGAAGTTGGCCAGCAGCGGTGAGGGCGCGCCACGTTGAGGGTCCAGGAATGACGCGAACCCCAGGCCCATCTGCAGCCCCACCAGATCGCCCGCCAGTTCGAAGGCGGCGAACACCGCGCGCAGGCCGAAGCCCATGGCCGCGCCGACGATGATCTGCTGCAGGAGCAGCAGCAGGCCGGTTCCGGAGAACGCATCCACGGGCGAGGCCGGCACGGCCGGGGCCACCAGCAGGGAGATCAGCAGCGCCAGGCCGATCTTGGCGCGATGGGGCACGGCGCGGTGCCCGAACACCGGCGCGGTCTGCACCAGCGCCAGGGTGCGCACGAAAGGCCACAGCAACGCCGCGATCGCGGCGTGGAGGTCGGCGTCGGTGAAGCTGATCACGGGCGCGGCGGGGCTCAGCCGAGCATGAAGGGGATGTTCTCGAACAGCCGCCGGATGTAGTCGGTCATCATCGACAGCATCCAGGGGCCCGCGATCAGGGCCGCGGCGAAGATGGCGACCAGCTTGGGCACGAAGGACAGGGTCATTTCGTTGATCTGGGTCGCCGCTTGCAGCACGCTGATGATCAGCCCCACCACCAGGGCCGACAGCAGCAGCGGCGCGGCAAGGTAGATGGCGATCTGCACTGCCTCCTGGGCCAGGGTCAGGATGCCGGCGGTACTGTTCATGCGAGGCCCTCGGAGAGGTGCGCGGGATGCGGGGGATGGCGTGTCATCGGAAGCTGGCGACCAGGCTGCCGATCAGCAGGTTCCAGCCGTCGGCCAGGACGAAGAGCATGAGCTTGAAGGGCAGCGAGATCAGCACCGGCGAGAGCATCATCATGCCCATGGACATCAACACGCTGGAAACGACCAGATCAATGACCAGGAAGGGCAGGAAGACCATGAAACCGATCTGGAACGCCGTTTTCAGTTCGCTGGTCACGAAGGCGGGCACCACCACGCGCAGCGGCAACTGGGCAGCCTCGGACACCGGCGGGGTGCCGGCCAGGCGCATGAACAGCGCGAGGTCGGACTCCCGGGTCTGCCTGAGCATGAAGTCCTTCATCGGCGCCTGGCCCTTGTCCAGCGCCTCGCGGAAGTCGATCTGCTTGCTGTCGAAGGGCTGGTAGGCCTCGGTATAGACCCGGTCGAAGGTGGGCGTCATGATGAACAGGGTCATGAACAGGGCCAGCCCGATCAGCACCATGTTCGGCGGGGATCCCTGCAGGCCCAGCGCGCTGCGCAGCAGCGAGAGCACGATGATGAGGCGCGTGAAGCTGGTCATCATCAGCAGCACCGCGGGCAGGAAGCTCAGGGCCGACAGCACCAGCAGCGTTTGCAGCGACAGCGACCAGGTGGTGCCGCCGCCGGGGCCGGGGCTGCTGGTCAGGGCGGGGATGCCGGCTTCCTGCGCATGGACGCCGCTCGCGGCCAGCAGCAGGAGCGCGGCGAGGGGGAGGAACAGCGCGCGCATCATTATTGTTTGCCGAAGCGGGCGAGAAGCGTGCGGAAGTCGGGCAGCGGGGCGGCCTGGGCGGATTCAGGGAGCGGGGCGTCGTCAGGCCTTGGCAGGACCGCCAGCGGCCGGACGTTGCCGGCCGAGACGCCGGCGACGATCCATTGATCCGCGATCTCGACCAGCACCACGCGTTCGCGCGGCCCGACCATCAACTGGCCGCGCAGCCGCAGCGGGTTGGCGCCGCTGGCCTGGGGGCGCTGCACGCGCCGCAGCAGCCAGGCGCAGGCCATGATCAAGGCCAGGACGGCGGCCAGCGCCAGCACGGTTTGCAGGGTGGAACCGGGAGAAATCATGGGCGGCTAGCGGTTGAGGCGGCGCAGTCGTTCGGACGGCGTCACGATGTCGGTCAGCCGGATGCCGAACTTGTCGTTGACCACGACCACCTCGCCCTGGGCGATCAGGCAGCCGTTGACCATCACGTCCATGGGCTCGCCGGCCAGGCCGTCGAGTTCCACCACCGATCCCTGCGCCAGTTGCAGGATCTGCTTGATGGGGATGCGGGTGCGGCCAAGCTCCACGGTCAGGGTGACCGGGATGTCCATGATGATCTCGATGTCGTTGACCGTCCTGGACGTCTCGCCGCCGGGGGTGAACTGCTCGAACAGTTCGTCGGCGGGGCGCGCGGCGGCGCTGGCCTGCGATTGCTCGGCCAGCGCGGCGGCCCAGTCGTCGTCGGCGGTGGCGCCGGGCGACTCGGGCAGGTGTTCAGGATCCGCTTCCATTCTCTTCTCCTAACTGGTTTTCCGATTGCAGGGTGGCCAGCACCTTGCCGATGCGGATCGCGTATTGCCCGTTGCTGACGCCGATCTTGCAGTCGAATATGGGCACGCCGTCGACATAGGCCGGCAGCGTGGGAGCGATGTCGATCGGGATGACATCGCCCTTCTGCATGTTCAGCAGGTCGCGCAACACCAGTTCGCTCTGGGCCAGATTGACCACCATCTCGACGTCCGCCAGCTGGATCTGCCTGGACAGCATGCGCAGCCAGCGCTTGTCGGGTTCCATCTGGTCGCCCTGGACCGGGCTGTACAGCGCATCGCGGATGGGTTCGACCGACGCGTACGGAAAGCAGATGTGCAGGTCGCCGCCGGACGATCCGAACTCGATCGAGAACGTGGAGCAGACGACGATCTCGGACGGTGTGGCGATGTTGGCGAACTGCGTATGCATTTCGGCGCGCTGGTATTCGAAGTGCATGGGATGGACGGCGGCCCACGCCTTGGCGTATTCGTCCAGCACCACCGCCAGCATGCGCTGGATGATGCGCTGCTCGGTAGCGGTGAAGTCGCGCCCTTCGACCCGGGTGTGGTAGCGGCCGTCGCCGCCGAACAGGTTGTCGATGACCGAGAACACCAGCCGCGGCTCGAAGATGAACAGGGCATTGCCGCGCAAGGGTTTGAGCGAGACGATGTTCAGGTTGGTCGGGACGACGATGTTGCGCAGGAACTCGCTGTACTTGACCAGCCGCACCGGACCGACCGATACCTCGGGATTGCGCCGCAGGAAGTTGAACAGCCCCACGCGCAGCAGGCGGCCGAAGCGGTCGTGGATGATCTCGAGCGACGGCATGCGGCCGCGCACGATGCGTTCCTGCTTGGCCAGGTTGTACGGACGTATGCCGGCGGGCTCTTCTTCCTTGGGAAGATCGTCGTGCTCGCCCGTAACGCCCCGCAGCAGGGCGTCGACTTCGTCTTGCGACAGGAATTCACCGGCCATCGCGGGGGCTCCGGGCGGCGTCGTGGGGAGGCTTCATGGGCGTCACGGCGCAACGGGACCTACTGGATCACGAAACTGGAGAAATGCGCGGCGTAGACATTGGTGCGGAACTCGGGCGCAATGTATTTCCGGGCAATGTCGACGATCTGCGCGGCCAGGGTCTGCTTGCCCTTCAGGCTGAGCAGTTCTTCGGCCGTCTTGGAGCTCAACAGCAGCAGGATCTCGCTGCGGATGGGCGGAATGACCGCGTTCAGGGCGGCACCCGCCTTGGCGTCGCCCACTTCGATCACCACCCCCACCTGCGCGAAGCGGTCGTGGTCGCGTTCGGCCAGGTTGGCCGTGAACAGGTCCAGGGCAGTGAAAACGTGCTTGCCCGAGCTCGGGGACGTGGCGGGGGCCGGCGGGGTGGGGGATCCGGGTTGGGACGGGTCGTCTTCCTGCTGCAATCCGGGATAGCTGTAGGTCTCGAAATTGGCCAGTTGCTTGTTGTGGACGAGCAGCAGCGCGGCCATGGCCGCGATCACGACCAGCAGTACGAGTCCGCCCAGTACGAACAGCCAGGTGCGGGTGCGTTTCACAGGAACAATGGCCTCGGCCATGAACAACATCTCCGGAGTCGATGGAAAAAGGCAGCGAACTGCCCCGAGGTTGGATTATCAGGAAACGGGTGGGTATCGATCGGTGGAAAAGCAGGGGAAATCCTGTGGTTGACTGCCTGGACGCGCGCCGGCGAAGGTTGCCGCCGGTCTCATGCGTACAGGTCGACCATGCCGTTGCCCACGGCGCGGGGCCGGACGGTGTCGCCGGCCGTGCCGGTGCCGGCGGCCGGCCCCGTGGCTTCGGCGGATGCCCCGCGGTCCCGCGGCGCCTCGCGTTCGGCGAATTGCCGCGCCGCCAGGAAGCCGCTCTGCTGCTCGCTGCCCACCGAGGCCTGTCCGAGGCTCAGGCCATGGGTGGCCAGCACGTCCTTGAGGCCGGACAGCGAGCTTTCCAGCATTTGGCGCGTCGATTCGTGGTTGCTGCCGAACACCACGCTGGCCGCTTCGCCGTCCAGGCGCAGGTGGATCGTGATCGGGCCCAGCGCCTCGGGGTCGACGCGCAACTGCGCGGTCTGCAAGTGGCCCGCGGCCATCCAGCGCAGGGCCGTGTCGATGCGGTCCTGCAGCGCGCCCGCATGCAGCGGAACCGGCGCCCCGGGGACCGTCGGCGCCTCGCCCCGCGCGGCGGGCGCTGTCGAATGATGGGATGGCGGGGCGCTGACCGGTACCGTGGAGGACGCCTGCAGCACCCCCGAGGGGTCGGCGGACGCGTCTCGCGCCGCCGGTTCCGCGGCCTCGGGTTGCGGTGCCGCCGGCACCTGGGCGCGGGACGTGGCGAAAATCCGCTCCCCGCGCCGGCCGGCCGCGTCCGGGGCCATGCCGGGGACGGGGATGGCGGAGTCGGGGCGCGCCGCCACGCCAGCGGCCGGATTCGTCGCGAGAGCGGGAGCATCCTGCTCCGCCAAGCCAGGAAATGGCGAGGCCGAAACCGGTTTCTCCGTGGAGGCAAGCGCGGCGGCCGGCGCGAGCGCGCCGCTGGCATCCGGCGCGGCATCCGGCGCGAGGGCGCTGCCCGCCAGCGGCTGCGTGGCGGTGGGCGGTGCGAGGTAGCTCGCCCACTGCGACAGCCAGGGCAGGTCCGGCACGATCGCGGGAGCATCGGCGTCCTGGCCGCCGGAGGCTTCGGCGTCAGCCGCTTCGGCATCTTCCCGGGGGTCTGTCCGGGTTGGGTCCAGGGCCTGGGCCGCGGCCGCCAGCAGGCCCTCGAAGGATTGGTCCGCCGGTGTGCCGTCGCCCGGCACCGGCGAGGGCGGTGCGGGCGGAACCACGGCCTGGGCGAACGGGACAGGCAGCGCATTCATATCGCGTATCCGGTCGAGGTGCCGAAGTGCCGGCGGCTGGCGAATTCATCGATCTGCTTCTGCTGGCGCCTGGCCTCGGTCGACTCCTGCCGGTGGGTCTCCCGCTGGGCGAGGATCTCCAGGGACTTGAGTTTGCGTTCCTCGTCGAAGAACAGCCCCCGGGTCGCGTCCAGGTGTCCGGCGCAGCGCTCGACCTCCTGCGCCTGCTGCGCGACCGCCTCGCTCAATTGCTGGATGAAGCGCGCGTAGTTGCCGACCAGGGTGCCGTCCAGTCCGATGCCCGTCTGGTTGCGCATGCGTGATTCATAGTCCGACCGGTAGTTTTCGATCAACACCAGACGTTCCCGGGCGCGCGAGTGCGCCGCGGCGGCCAGGGCGAACTCCTGGGCCGCCTTGTTCTTGCGGCCTTCGGCAAGTTCAATCAACGTGGCGAGCGTGGTGGTGGACGTCATGGCGGGCCTCTGGGGCGGGTCAGTTGCCGCCGCCGAAGTGTTCGGCGATGGCGGTCATCAAGGTCAGGCTGTCGGCATAGGGCGCGCGGGCCTGCATGTCCTGCTGCAGGAAATTGCCGATGCTCGCATGCGCGGCGATGGCCTGGTCGAGTTCCGGGTCCGTGCCCGGCACGTAGGCCCCGACCTGGATCAGGTCGCGCGAGCGCTGATAGCGGGAAAACAGCTTCTTCAGGGTGCGGGCATGGCGCTGCTGCTCGGCGCCGACGATGTTGTGCATGGCTCGCGAGATCGATTGCTCGACGTCGATCGCCGGATAGTGGCCGGTGTCGGCCAGCGCCCGGTTGAGCACGATGTGGCCGTCCAGGATGGCGCGGGCCGAATCGGCGATCGGGTCCTGCTGGTCGTCGCCTTCGGTCAGCACCGTGTAGAAGGCGGTGATCGACCCGGCGCCGTGCGTGCCGTTGCCGGCGCGCTCGACCAGCGCGGGCAGCTTGGCGAAGACGGACGGCGGATAGCCCTTGGTGGCCGGCGGTTCGCCGATGGCCAGCGCGATTTCCCGCTGGGCCATCGCGTAGCGCGTGAGCGAGTCCATGATCAGCAGCACGTTCTTGCCCTGGTCGCGGAAATGCTCGGCCAGCGCCGTGGCGTAGGCGGCCCCCTGCAAACGCATCAGCGGCGCGGCATCGGCGGGCGCGGCGACCACGACCGACCGCGCCAGTCCTTCCGGCCCGAGAATGTGGTCGATGAATTCCTTGACCTCGCGGCCGCGTTCGCCGATCAGGCCCACCACGGTCACGTCGGCCTCGGTGTAGCGCGCCATCATGCCCAGCAGCACGCTCTTGCCGACGCCCGAGCCCGCGAACAGGCCCATGCGTTGTCCGCGTCCCACCGTCAGCATGGCATTGATGGCGCGGACCCCGACATCCAGGGGGCGTTCGATGGGCTGGCGCTCGATGGGGTTGACCGGCCGCGCGGCCAGCGGGGCGCGCTGCGCGGACGTGATCGGGCCCAGGCGGTCGAGCGGGCGCCCGGCGCCGTCCACCACGCGTCCCAGCAGCGCGTCGCCCACGGGCAGGTGTTTGGTGACTTCCTCCGCCGCCAGGTCCTGCCCGGCCGCTTCGTCGCCTGGCGGATAGGCGGGGGCGGGACGCTGCGGTTCCAGCGGCATGACCAGTGAGCCCGCCGTCAGGCCGTGCACCTCGCTGGAGGGCATCAGGAACAGGCGTTCGCCGTTGAAGCCGACCACTTCCGCCTCGGCGGCGCGGTCATGTGCCTGGATGATCCGGCAAGTGCTGCCCACGGGCAGCTTCAGGCCCACGGCCTCCATGACCAGGCCGGCCACGCGGGTCAGGCGGCCCGCCGCCGCCACGGGCGCCGCCGTCCGCACCCGGGCGGTGCAGCCCTCGACGAAGCGGGCCAGGCTGGCGGTGGCGTCATGCACGGTCGTCGCTCCAGGGGCCATCCTGGCCCAGCGCGGCCAGGGTTCGCTTCCAGCGCGTGGCCAGCGTCGCGTCGATGTCCGACTGCTGGGTGGCGATCCGGCAGCCGCCGGCTTCGATGCCGGTATCCTCGACGATCTTCCATTGCCCCAGTTCGAGCTCCTCGCCCAGGTGGGCGCGCACCAGTTGCACGTCGGACGGGTGCAGCAGCAACTGCCTGCCGGTCTCGCCGCCGATGAGCTGGTTGAAGGCGTCCCGCACCACGGCCAGGATCATGTTGTTGTCCTGGGCGAGTTCGCGCCGGACGACCTGGCGCGCGAGCTCGATGGCCAGTTCCAGCAGGCGGGGGGCCAGTTCGGTCTCGAAGCGGTCGAACACGCCCGAGGCGGCGCGCGCCATCGTCCGCAATTGCTCGGCCTCGCGCCGGGCCGCGGCGCTGCCATGGTCGTAGCCCGCGGCATAGCCTTCGTCGAATGCCGCCGTCTTGATGCGCTCGGCCTCGGCCGGATCCACGGTCGGGACCGGAGCGGGGGGCGGTGGAGCCGTGCCGGCCGCGGCGGAGTCCGGCGCGGCGGTTTCCCGCCGGATGGCTTCCCCGTGCGGGCGGCGTTCGGCCTCTTGCCGCGCGGCGAGCAGCGCCGCCTCGATGGCGCGTTGTTCCTCGGGTGTCTGCGGCCGGCGCCGGGCTTCGTCCTGCATGGACGGATCGCCGAAGGTGTCCAGGCGCCAGACCGGCAGGTGCCGGCCTTCGTCGGCGCGCAGGATGCGGCGGGCGCCCGGCAGCGGCTCAGACATATTGCTCCTCGCCCATGCCGTTGATCGCCAGGTCGCCGGATTCGGTCAGCCGGCGCGCGACCTTCAGGATTTCCTTCTGCTGCGCCTCGACCTCGGAGATCTTGACCGGGCCGCGCACGTCCAGGTCTTCGCGCAGCTGCTGCGCGGCGCGGGCCGGCATGCAGCGGAACACCTTGGCCCGCAGCTCGGTGCTGGCCCCCTTGAGCGCGAGGATGAGGGAGTCGGGCGTGATTTCGCGCAGCAGGAGCTGCATGCCGCGGTCGTCGGCGTCGATGAGGTTCTCGAAAGTGAACATTTCATCGACGATGCGCTGCGCCAGTTCCGTGTCGACCTGCTTGACGATGGACAGGATCTGGTGCTCGGACGACGAACCCACGTAGTTGAGGATGTCGGCGGCGGTCTTGACTCCGCCCAGCTTGCGGCGCTTGATCTGTTCGTTGCCCGACAGCATCTTCAGCAGCACGTCGTTCAGCTCGCGCAGCGCGGCCGGCTGGATGCCGTCCAGCGTGGCGATGCGCAGCAGGACGTCGGCGCGCACGCGTTCGGTCAGGTAATTGATCACGGCGGCGGACTGGTCCGCCTCCAGGTGCACCAGGATCGATGCGATGATCTGGGGGTGCTCGTGGCGGATCAGCTCGGCCACGCTGGCCGGGTCCATCCACTTCAGGCTCTCGATGCCCGAGGTGTCGCCGGTGTGCAGGATGCGGTCCAGCAGGAATCCTGCCTTGTCCGCGCCCAGCGCCTTGGTCAGCACGCTGCGCAGATAGGCGTCGGCATCGGCGCCCAGCCCCGTGTGCGCACCGATGTCCGTCTGGAAGCGCTGGATCACCTGATCCATGGCTTCGCGCGCGATCCCCTGCATGCCCGCCATCGCGGTACCCAGCTTCTGCACCTCGCGCGGCGAGAGGTACTTCAGCACCTCGGCTGCCTCTTCCTCCCCCAGCGACAACAACAGGATCGCCCCATCGGCAACCCCCTGGTCGGGTTCGGTATTCGCTACGTTCATCATTGGCATATCAGTTCGCTGCAACCGCCGGCGGCCCGCGACAGCCCCGGCGCTACAACCCAAGACAAGAGACCTGGACCCTGGATGCGGCGGACCCGGCTTGGCCGGTCCAGCCGCATCGCCCCCTGGGGGACGCGCGAAGCGCGTAGGTGGGGGTTACACATCATTCACCCATTGCCGGATCACCGTGGCGACGACCTGCGGGTTCTCCCGGGCGAAGCGGCGGACCTTCTCCAGCGGCTCTTCCGGCTGAGCCTCGGCGGCGTCGGCCTCGGCCTCGGCCTCGGCGTCGACCATCATCGCGGGGCCGGCGGTGGAGAAGACGGGCTCGGGCGGCGGCGGGGGCGTCGTCAACTGCTTGATGGCCGGACGTATCACGCCGATGATCAGGTACAGCACCGCGAGCGCGAGGATCAGCGCCACGCCTATGTCGCGTGTCAGGTTGATGAATTCCGGCTGCTGCCAGAACGCCGGCTCGGCGGCGGTTTCCGCGGCCGATTCGTTGAACGGGATGCTGATGACCGAGACGGAGTCGCGGCGCTGCGCATCGAATCCGACGGCTTCGTTGACCAGGGCCTTGATCTGGGCCAGTTCGGCATCGCTGAGCGGCGTACTGACGGTCTGACCCTTGACCACGCTGGTGCGGTGGTTGACGACCACGGCGGCCGACAGGCGCTTGACGCGGCCCACGGGCTCGCGCACGTAGCGCACGGTCTTGTCGAGTTCGTAGTTGGTGGTGTCCGCCCGTTTCACGTTCTGGGCGGGGGGGCGGGCCGGCGTGCCCGGCGCGGGCGGGTTGGTGGCGGCGCCGCCGGTGGTGGGGGCGATCGCGACTCCCGGCGGCGTATTGCTGAGCGTACCGGGTACGCCGCCGTCCATGCCCGATGCCGGTTCGTGCGACTCCGAACTCTGCCGGCTGCGTATGGCCGCCTGGTCGGGCGAGGCGCCATTGGGGCGGTAGGTTTCGTCGGTTTGTTCGTGCCGGCTGAAATCCAGGTCGATCGCGACCTGCGCGCGCAGGTTCTGGGCGCCCACGATGGGCGAGATCAGTTCGGAGATGCGCCGGGTGTACTGGCGCTCCAGCGTGCGCAGGTATTCGAGCTGCGTGGCGTCCAGGCCGTTCGGGTCGGTGTCGTTGGCCGACAGCAGCGTGCCGGTCTGGTCCACCACGCTGACGGCTCCCGGCGCCAGTTCCGGAACCGAGGAGGAGACCAGGTGGACGATGCCGGCGACCTGGCCGCGTTCGAGTACGCGGCCGGGCAGCATCTGCACCAGCACGGACGCGGTGGGCCGGTTCTGTTCCCGCATGAAGATGCTGGGCTTGGGGATGGCGAGGTGGACCCGCGCGCTCTTGACGGTGCCCAGGCTCTGGATGGAGCGGGCCAGTTCGCCTTCCAGCGCGCGCTGGTAGTTGACCTGTTCCTGGAACTGGGTGAGGCCCAGGCGGCTGTTGTCCATCAGCTCGAAACCGACGTTGCCTGCGCGGGGCAGCCCCTGCGAGGCCAGGCGCAGCCGCACTTCGTGGACCTGGGCGGGCGGAACCAGGATGACGCTGCCGCCATCGGCGACCCGGTAGGGAATTTTCTGCTGCTGCAGCGCGGCAACGATGGTGCCGCCGTCCTGGTCGGAGAGGCCGCTGAACAGGACGCGGTACTCCGGGTCGCGGCCCCACAGCAGCGCGGCGACCACGATGGCCACGAGCATGGGGATGCCGATCAGCAAGGCGAGCCGGTGACGCGTGGACAGCCTGCCGAACGCTTCCAGGAGCTTGTTACCGCGTGGCGCCCCGGCGGCGGGTGGGTTCTGCGTGTCGTCGGCCATGTAGTGAAGCGGGGCTTTGAATACCAAATAAGGAGAGGGGGCGCCAGAGCAGCCCATTTCCCAGGGCTTGTATTATTTGATGCAGGATGTCACGGCCAAGGAGGGAATAGACGGGTTTTGCCCCGGTACTTCCCGGTCTGGATCCTTCCCGCCGCGGCTACCATTGCAGTCTCCGCAGAATTGCCCACGGGAAACCGCATATGGACCGCATCCAGGACGTGCTCGCTTCTTCCGCCGGGCAGACCGGCATGACGCGCGCGGCGCAGATGTTGTCGCGGCCCGACGCCCTGATGGGCGGCGGCGCGGCCGCCGGCGCGGCACCGGCTTCGTTCGCCAACGTGCTGGTCGACGCGATCCAGGGCGTGCAGCGCGCCCAGTCCGAGGCCGCCGCCGTCCAGGGGGCCTATCAGCAGGGCGATCCCGAAGTCGGCCTGGAAACCACGATGATCGCCATGAACAAGGCCAGCTTGTCTTTCCAGATGCTGGCCCAGGCGCGCAACCGCGTGATCGCGGCCTACAACGAAGTCATGAACATGCAGGTCTGAGCCGGACCCCGGTTTCAGCCCGCCGGGCGTCCCTCCGGACCGGTGCCGGCTTCCTCGTCCTGCCTGTACACCCATGCCAGCACTTCCGCTACCGCCGCGTAGAGCGGCGGCGGAATGCGGGCATCCAGGTCCACTTTCATCAGCAGGTCGATCAGCTCGCGCGAGCTGTGCACGAACACGCCTGCTTCCTTGGCGCGGCGCAGGATCTCCTCGGCGATCGCGCCGCTGCCCTTGGCCACCACGATGGGCGTCTTGCGCTCCTTTTCGTAGCGCAGCGCTACCGCCTGGATGCGCCTGGGGTCGAGCGGGCCGTCGGGGAGCGGGTCGGTGGAGGGCTGGGTCATGTCCGGGCCGGCGATCGGGACGCCGTGGCGATCTTGAGGTCGGACATGCGCAGGCCCTGGCTGTCCAGCGCCTGCTGCAGGTCCAGGCCCCCGGCGGTGAGCCGGGCCTGCAGGTCGCGCAGGCGTTGGCCGCGCAGTGTCCGGGTATCGGGCTGGATGGCGATGCGGGTGTCGGCGCCGTTGACCGCCACTTCCACCTGCATCGTGCCCAGGTGGCGCGTCTGGACCGAGATGCGGACGCGCCACGCCAGCGGCAGGTCGGCGTCGGCGGCCTTGCCGTCGTCCGGTTCGATTTCCAGGGTGAAGGGTTGTTCGGCCCACGAGCCTTGCAGGAACAGGCGGCCGCTGGCCAGCGCCGCGATCTGGTCGTGCACGATCTGGCGCACGTCGGGCGGAATGGCGGCCAGTGCCGCCTGCAGGCCCTTGGCCGCGCTCTGTTCGGGCGTGGCGGGCTCGGCCGCGGGGATGGGGGAGCCGGCCGGCGGGGTGGGGGCGCGAGCCTGGGGGCCGGGCGAGAGCGCTGCCTGCGGCTCGGCGCGCAGCGCCTCGATGGGCAGGCGTCCCTCGCGCCACTCCTGCAGATGGGCTTCGTAGAACAGCCCGGATTGCTGCACGGCCTGCCGGATCTGGCGCGCGGCCTCATCGGGCAGCGTGCCGGCCGGAATGCGCAGGGCGTCCAGGGGCACGCTGCGTTGCAGGCCGCCGGTTTCGTCGACCAGCGCCAGCAGCAGGCGGGCCGATCCGCTCAGCAAGACCTTGGTATCGCCGGTTTCGAGCTTGAGCTCGGCCAGCGAGGGCATCGGGACCGGCGATACGCCGCGTACCATGCGCGTGGCCATGTCCGGGGAGGCGGCCTCGGCGTCGGGGGTGGCGGGCGCGGGGAGCGCCTGCCCGCGCCCGCCGCCGTCCCCGGGGGAGCGTGGTCCGCCGATCCGGCCATCCTCCTGGCCGTGCAGGAAGGTGCGGTCGTCCAGCAGCCGCAGCACCAGTGTCACGCCAGGGCTCAAGGGTTGGCGGGTATTGACCAGGTAAGGCTTGCCGGCGATGTTGACCAGTGCTTCGGTGTCGCTGTTGGCCTGGAGTACCGTCGCCCGCACCAGCCCGTGAGGCAGTCCCGCCGAGCCGGGCGGGCGGGCGCCGCCGCTCAGGCCGCTGGCGCCGGTGACGTTGAGCAGGCGAGCCAGCACGGCCTCGCGGGCATCCTCGCGATAGCGCTCCCAGCTTTGCGTGGGGGCGATGGCGCTGACCGGCTGCGTCTGGCGGGTATCCGCTACCAAGCGCGGTCTCCAAATAGTGCGGGGCTATGCATGGGGTTCTGTCCGATGGCGCCTTCCTGGGCGGGCGGCGTCACGCCCGCGGGGCAGGGGCGCCTGCCCTTTCAGCGGTACATCTGTGCGCCGAAGAGGTGGCGGCGGGGCCGCAGTATCTGCTCCAGCTCCTTCATCCACGGCTCGGCAATGTCCCGGGTGGCGGCATCGTTGGCAAGGATCTCGCGTATCAGGTGCATGCAGGTTTCGCGTTCGGCGGGCGGGCAGGTCTCGATGGGGCGCAGGCGCAATTGTCCCACGAGCCCGGCGCAGTCCGACTCGCTGGCCGTGACGGCGTCCCAGTCGCCCCGGCGCGCCGCGGCCAGCATCGCGCGGCTGATCTCGGCCAGCTGGCCGTAGAGCGCGGCCAGCCCGGCGGGTGCTGGCGCCATGCCGGAATCCTCGCTTGCCATGGTCAGGCAGCCACCTGGCTGTCGGATTGGATCGACGCCCAGGCGTCACGCAACCCGTCGAGCAAACGGACGCTTTCCATGATGGGAGCCGGATCGTTGTCGATCCCGGCCTGCATCGTGCGCCGGAGCATATAGTCGTACAGGGCGTTCAACTGGCCGGCCAGATCGCCGCCGGCCTTGTGGTCCAGGCTGGCGCGCAGGCCTTCGTCGATGATGCGGGTGGCGCGGGAAAGCGCGCGTGTCTTGCCCAGGGGGTCGCCGGCCTCGATGCAGCCGATGGCCTTGCGCAGCGACTCCAGCGCGCCGTCGTAGAGCATCAGAATCAGCGCGTGAGGACTGGAGCCGGAGACTCCGGTCTCGACTCCGACGCTGACATAGGCCCTGGCCCCGAAATTCCCGAATCCCGACACGTGCGACTCCTGCTGAACGCGTAGCGGCATGCCGCTTGCACGGCAGCCCTGACGGATTTAACGACTAGGTGTGATGGACCTAAAGCGGGAATTGGCGTGGCAAAACCGATGAGTTCCCGCTTGCGTGCCGGCGGCGTTACTTGTTGAGGTTCTTCAGCGCCTCGATCTGCTGGGTCAGGAAGCTGCCCGTGTTGTTGAGCTGGGTCAGCATCGAATCGAGCGCGGTGAACTGCCGGCGGTAGCGCGCCTCGATCTGTTCCAGCCGGTTGCTCATCTGGTTCTGCTGGGTTTCCAGCGTCTTGATCGTGCTCTTCAGTCCGTCGGTGCGGCCATCGATCACGCCCTTGCTGTCGGTATAAGGCGACAGTTGCGCGGTGAAGCGCTCGACCAGGCTTTGCGTGCCTTCGCCGAACGGCTGGGGCGTGAACAGCCTGGAAACGGCGCCCGGGTCCGCGGTCATGGCCTTGTTGAACTTGTCGGTGTCCAGCGTCAACGCGCCGTCCTGGTCGAAGCCCACGCCCAGCGAGGCCAGCGTCGTGTAGGGGCCGGTGGCGCCCTGCATGGGAGAGAAGATCTCATTGCGCATGCGCGCCGTCAGGTCGCGGACCAGGCCGTCGCCCGCCAGCGGTCCCGTGGCGCCGGCCTTGCCCCGGGTTTCGCTGGGCGCGTTGGCCGACAGCGCGGCCGCGACGTTCAGGAAGGCGTTGTAGGCGGTGACCAGCGATTGCAGCGCCGCCGCGCCGCCGCTGGCCGAGGGATTGGTGGCGATCGTGGTGGTGCCGGATTTCTGCAGGGTGATCGTGATGCCGTCGAGCACCGAAGTCACCGTGTTGGTGGCGCTGGTGACTTCCATGCCGTCCAGTTTGAACAGCGCATCAGCGCCTGCCTGCAGTTGGCTCATGCCGGTGGGCGATCCGCCGCTGGCGTAGGGCGGGGCGGTGGCGGGGTCGTAGGCGAAGCGGTCCAGCGACTGGCTGCCGCCCGTCCCCGAGTCCGAACTGGTGACCTGGAACGCGTTGGCCGCGCCGGTGGTGCTGGACGCGAGCACCAGCCGGGATCCGCTGCTATCGGTGACCAGCGAGGCGGTGACGCCCATTTCAGCCTTGTTGATGGCGTCGCGCAGGCCGGACAGGGTGTTGTTGGTGGCGTCGATGACGACGGATTTGGCTTCGGCCTCGCCGGCGACGAAGCTGCCGTTCTCGACTTTGCCCAGCGTGATGGTCAGGGTGCCCGTGTTCAGCTGCGCATCGTTGGCTAGTGCGCCGCTGACGGCTTTCTCGGCCTGGGCCAGCGAGGTGACGTCGAGTTTGTGGCTGATCTTGCCGGCCTTGTTGTCGGCCGTGATGAAGGCCACCGACGAGTCCGACGAACTGCCGACCAGTCCGGTGAATTTTTCCGGCGTCAGGCCCGCTGCGGCCGTCAGGAGCGACGACAGCGAGCTCTTGAGCTGGCCCAGGGCCGAAATCTTGGTCTGGGCCGAGGTGGCCTGGGCCTGGAGCTTGGTGAGCGGCACTTTCTCGGCCGCCATCAGGTTGCTCAACAGGGTGGACAGTTCGAGGCCGGAGCCCACGCCGAGGGCGGATCCTACGCTAGCCATGGAGTTCTCCTGGTATCGGGTTGTGGGGGGGGCTCAGGCCTTGCGGCTGAGCAGCGCGCCCTTGATCTGGTCCAGCGAGCGGCTGAGGGCCAATGCTTCCTCGGAGGGGATCTGCCGGATCACGTCCTGGGTATCGCCGTCCACCACCTTGACGACGACCTTGCCGCTGTCATCGTCGATGCTGAAGGTCAGGTTGTGGGCCGCCAGCGGGACGAAGCGGTTGAACGCATCGACCGCGGCCCGCAGTTCCCCCACATCCGGCACCTGCGCGGTGGCGGGCAGCGACGGGTCGAGCAGGTTGGTCGAGCCAGCGGGCGCGATGGGCCGGGCGGTCGACGCGGCGGCGGCCGGCGAGGCGCGCAGGTCGACGGCGGTGTCGATGGCATGGATGCTCATGAATGTTCCGTGGCGATAGGGGGGGCGATACGTGGATTAACGGGCCGGGGGAGGGAAACTTGAGGGGGGGGGCGGGAGGAGGGCCGCCCGGGATAAAAAAATCCCCACCCGGCCCGAGGCGGGGTGGGGACGTCCCGCCGGAGGAAGTCCGGCGGAGATGCCGTGGTGCTTAGCCGCGGAGCAGCGTCAGCACGTTGTTGGGCAGCGAGTTGGCTTGCGCCAGCATCGCGGTGCCGGCCTGCTGCAGGATCTGGCCGCGCGTGAGCGAGGCGGTTTCCGAGGCGAAGTCGGCGTCCTGGATGCGGCTGCGCGACGAGGACAGGTTCTCCGAGGTGGTTTCCAGGCTGGAGACGACCGAGGTGAAGCGGTTCTGGATCGCACCCAGCGAGGCACGCGCGTCGCTGACGGTGGACAGCGCGGCGTCCAGGGCGGACAGGGCGTTGGAGGCGCCGGCGACGGTCGAGATGTCGATGGCGTTCAGGGCGGTGCCGGTCTGGGTGATCGTGCCGGCCAGGGTGAAGGCGCCGGTGCTGCTGATGGAGCCGGTCACGCCCGTGGGGGCCTTGTACGAGACGTTCAGCGAGGCGCCCGTGGTGCCGGCGGCGGCCAGGCCGAAGTCGGACAGGGTGGAGGCGACGGCGGTACCCAGCGTGAGGGCGCCGATCGTGATGTTGCGGCCGTCGGCGGCTTCGAGCTTCAGGCCGGAGCCGGTGTCGACGGCGCGCACGCCGGTGGTGGCCGATTGCGCGTTGATCGCGGTCAGGGCGGTTTCGCGGTTGGTCGCGGCGTTGGTGGTGGCGGTCAGGTTGATCGTCAGGCCGTTCAGCGTGAAGCTGGCCGTGCCGGCGGTCGTGGTCGTGACGGTCGAGGTGCCGTTGGCTTGCGTGGCGTTCGCGGTGACGTTCAGGCCGGCGATGCCTTGCGTGTTCATGGCATTGGCGATGGCCTTGGCGTCGTTGGCGATGTTGCCCAGGGCGAACGTGCCGGCGGAGCCAAACGTGACGGACTGTGCCGCGGCGGTGTCGCTGGCGGTGCCGATCGACAGGTTGGTCGCGTTGAAGCCGTTGTACCGGCCCAGCGTCGAGGCCTTGGCGTCGGCGATGTTGTTGATGGTGATGGTCTGGCCGGCATTGGCGCCGACCTGGAATTTCTGGGCGGCGAACGAGCCGTCCAGCAGCTTGGTGCCGTTGAAATCGGTGTCGCGGGCGACGCGGTCGATTTCGGCGGTCAGCTCGGCCACTTCCTTCTGCAGCGAGGCGCGGTCATCGGCCGAGTTGGTCGAGTTGGACGACTGCACGGCCAGCGTGCGGATGCGCTGCAGGTTGGTGCCGATCTGGCTCAGCGCGCCTTCGGCGGTCTGAGCCAGCGAGATGCCGTCGTTGGCGTTGCGCACGGCCTGGTTCAGGCCGTTGATCTGCGTGCTCATGCGCTCGGAAATGGCCAGGCCGGCGGCGTCGTCCTTGGCGCTGTTGATGCGCAGGCCGGTCGACAGGCGCTGCAGGGCGGTGTTGACGGCGCTCTGCGAGCTGTTCAGGTTGCGCTGCGCGTTCAGCGAAGCGATGTTGGTGTTGATGACTTGTGCCATGACCTATCTCCGTGAGGGTGAGTCACATGGTGTTTCAAGGAGGGGCCCTGGGGGCCCGACGATGCATCCGCGGCTGGAGGTCCTTCCGCAATTGCGCCAGGGCCATCGCAGGCTGCATGAAGTGCCAGCGTGGCCGCGTTGAGGCAATTAACGGGGGGGTGATTTGAAAACTTTAGGCGGAGAGGGCGGTTTGGCGGAAAAAAATACCGCTAAAGTTTCTCCGCGGCAGTCCGATTGTGGGCGCAGCCGGGGCGGACGTCAGGCCGGCGTTTCCAGCGTGAAGTAGAAGGTCGCGCCTTGCCCGGGGGCGCTTTCCGCCCAGATCTGTCCGCCGTGGCGGTTGATGATGCGGCGGACGGTGGCCAGGCCGATGCCCGTGCCGGGAAAGTCGCTGGCGCGGTGGAAGCGCTGGAAGGCGCCGAACATGCGTTCGGCGTTCTGCGCGTCGAAGCCGGCGCCGTTGTCGCGGACGAAATAGATGGTGCTGTTGCCGCGCAGCAGGCTGCCGAACTGGATGTGTGCCTCGGCGCGGCCGCCGGTGAATTTCCAGGCATTGCCCAGCAGGTTGTCGAGCACGATGCGCATCAGGCCGGCATCGCATTCGGCCAGGGCCGAGGCGGGCAGGTCTTCCTCCACCCGGCGTCCGGGCTGGCCGCCGCGCAGGTCTGCCAGGACCCCGTGCGCGATGGCGGCCAGGTCCACCCGGGTCCTGAGCAGGCTGCTCTGGTTGATGCGTGCAAGCTGCAGCAGATCGCCGATCAGGTCTTCCATGCGCCCCGCGTTGTCCACGATGTGCTGCAGGTGCTTGGCGTCGGTTTCGCCCAGATGGCTGGCGAGGCCGCGCTCGAGCAAGCCGGCGAAGCCCGCGATCTGCCGCAGCGGCGCGCGCAGATCGTGGGAGACGGAATACGAAAAGGCTTCCAGTTCTTCGTTGATCACGCTCAGCAGGTGGGTGCGCTGCGCGACCCGCTTCTCCAGTTCGCTCTGGATGCGGCGGGCCGCTTCCTGTTGTTCCATGTGCTGCGTGATGTCCTGCGCGTAGCCGGAGACGGCGATCGACTCGCCCTCGTCGTTGCACAGGCAGCTCAGCTGGATCTCGAACCATCTCGGCTCGCCGTCCACCGTCCAGATCTGTTCGAAGCGCTTGCGGGTGCGGGATTCGAGCAACTGCCGATGGCGCAGCGCATGGACGCGCGCGATCGAGGGGGGCATGGTTTCTTCCATGGTCCGGCCCAGGCAATCGGCGGCCCGGGGGATGCCGAGCAGCCTGGCGTAGGCCGCGGAGACGTACCGGTACCGGCCGTCCCGGTCGACGACCCAGGTGGCGGCGGGAAGCGATTCCAGCGCGGCTTCCAGCAATGCATGGTTGTTTCCGGCCATGGCTGCAGTCTGCTGGATGGGTGGAATCGCGTTTCGCATTTGCGTGTATAAATGAAACAACTGATACAGAATTTGTAAGAAATATTCTTACACGCGGAGTGTACCTAAGCAGACGTGAAATCCAGCGGGGTTCCGATGTCAATATGGTAACAAGTGTCTAATAATTTACATATTGAATTGGTTCCTGTGTCGGAAGAAAAAGCCGTCCAGGACGCTTGTCTTACATCCCGCTAGCGGGGTTTTCCTCAAAGGAATCGCGATGACTCAAGTTTGCGACGTGGTCGATCTGGACGTATCGGCTCCCCTGGCCGAATCTTCCCCCATGTCAAGGCTGAGCGAGGAAATCCGCGATGCCAACCTGACCTATCTGATGCTTGCGCAGCAGATGTTGCGCGTGGATCGCGCCGAGGCGCTCTACCGCCTCGGCATCACGAGCGAGGTGGCTGACATCCTTTCCTCGCTGACGACCGCCCAGTTGCTCAAGATCGCCGGCTCCAGCATGCTGCTCGCCCGGTTCCGCTTCGACGACTCGCTGGTCTGGAATCTGCTGTCCTCGCCCAAGCGCGATGACGTTTCGCCTCGTATCCATGCGGCCATCCTGATGGCCGGCCGGACCGCCGCGATGGCCGCTTCCTGAGTCCTGGCCATGTATCGTCGCAGTATCCGGGGGCCGCATGGCGCGAGCTAAAAGCGTCCTGTCCGAGGCGCGCCAGATCGAGATCGCATCCGAACTGATCCGCCTGGACGCCCGCCTGCAGGTGCTGGAGGCGGAGGTGCAACTGTCGCGCGAGCGTCTGTTGCGCCTGTATCGCGAGATCCGCGGGAAATCGCCGCCCAAGGGCATGTTGCCGTTTTCCACCGATTGGTTCATGACCTGGCAGCCCAACGTCCACGCCTCGCTGTTCATGAATGTCCACCGCCATCAGATCGGCCTGGACGACGCGACGGCGGTCGAGGCGCTGATCCGCGCCTACCGGCTGTACCGCGAGCAGGTGGGGCAGTTGGGGCTGCCCGAGGTCCTGTCGATCACGCGGGCCTGGCGCCTGACGCGGTTCTTCGATGCCGGCATGCTGGGAATGACGGCCTGCACGCGTTGCGGCGGCGAGTTCGTCACCCATACCTTCGAGTTGGCGCATCAATACGTCTGTGGCCTGTGCCACATGCCATCCCGCGCCGGCAAGACCCGGCGTCCGGCGAAGGCGGAGCCGGCCGGGGCGGCGCCCCGCTGACCCGGGCCGGCCCGGGAAGCTTCCGCTCTCAAGTTTTGTCTTTACCGGTCGAAAACCCGTTCATGGCTTCGCGCAATGTGCCAACGAAGCCCGATTGCCCCACGCACGTCAGTCCCCCAGATTCCTGGCAGGCAGGCTCCCGATGCCAATATCGAGTCCCTGCCCAGACCCGGGATGCGGAGGATCCGGCTCCGCCGGTCCTCCCGCATCGCCCCCTGGGGGGCGCGCGAAGCGCGTAGGGGGGGACCTCATCCACATGCTCGTCATCATCGGCTACATCATCGTTGGGGCGTCAGTGCTGGGCGGATACGCCATGCATGGCGGCTCGCTGGGCGCGCTGTTCCAGCCGTTCGAACTGATCATCATCGCTGGCGCGGCTTTCGGCGCGTTCGTGTGCGGCAATTCCAGCAAGGTGGTGCGGGCGACGCTGCGGGCATTGCCGACCACGCTGCACGGCTCGCGCTTCACCAAGCAGCGCTACCTCGACATGCTGGCGCTGCTGTACGAAATCCTCAACCGGGTGCGGCGCGAGGGCCTGATGTCCATCGAGGCCGACGTTGAAGAGCCCTACAACAGCCCGCTGTTCCAGAAATATCCCGCGCTGCTGGCCGACGGGCACCTGGTCGAGTTCGTGACGGACTACCTGCGGCTCATGGTCAGCGGAAACCTGAATCCGCTGGAGCTGGAAGCCCTGATGGACCAGGAAATCGACACCCACCACCAGGAAGCCAGCGTGCCGGCGCACGCCATCCAGCGCATTGCCGACGGGCTGCCGGCCTTCGGCATCGTCGCCGCGGTGATGGGCGTGGTCAACGTGATGGGGTCGGTGGGCGAGCCGCCGGCCGTGCTCGGTGCCAAGATCGGCGCGGCGCTGGTCGGTACCTTCGTCGGCATCCTGCTCGCCTACGGCATCGTCGGGCCGCTGGCCTCGGTGCTGGAGCAGAAGGTGAGCGAAAGCAGCAAGCAGCTCGAATGCATCAAGGTCGCCCTGCTGGCGAGCCTGAACGGCTATGCGCCCGCGCTGGCCGTCGAGTTCGGACGCAAGGTGCTGTTCTCGACCGAACGCCCCACGTTCGGCGAGCTGGAAGACACGGTGCGGGGCAGGTCCGCCGCGTGACGGCAGGGTAGGGAGTCTCGATCATGGCAGGCAAGGACGGCGTAGTGCCGATCATCATCCGGCGGTCCCGCAAGCGGGCCGGCAAGCCCCATGGCGCCGGCATGTGGAAGATCGCCTATGCCGACTTCGTCACCGCCATGATGGCCTTCTTCCTGCTGATGTGGCTGCTGACGACCTCGGCCCAGGCCGACCTGGATGGCATTTCCGAATATTTCCGTACGCCGCTGCGCGTGGCGGTCACGTCGGGCAGCGTGGCGGGCGATCCGGTCAGCGTGCTGACGGGCGGCCAGCACCTGAGTCCCCGCGTCACGCCCCAGCGCCGCGCCAGCGACGACGAGCAGGAAGCCCGCGAGCGCCGCAAGCTCGAGGGCCTGAAGTCCGAGCTCGAGAGCCTGATCTTCACCCAGCCCACGCTGACGCAGTTCAAGGACCAGATCCTGCTGGATTTCACCGACGAGGGGCTGCGGATCCAGATCGTGGACGAGAAGAACCGGCCCATGTTCGATACCGGCAAGACCGTGCTGAAGGACTACAGCCGCGTCATCCTGGACGAGCTGGCCCGCGTGCTGAACGGCGTCGAGAACAAGATATCGATTTCCGGCCATACCGATTCGGCGCCCTATGCCGGCGGCACTGGCGGCTACAGCAACTGGGAACTGTCCGCCGACCGCGCCAATGCCGCGCGGCGCGAGATGCTCACCGCCGGCATGCAGGAAGGCAAGGCGCTGCGCGTGGTGGGTCTGTCGGATTCCGTGCCGTTCAACCGTGCCGACGTGAAGGCGGCCGAGAACCGGCGCATCAGCATCGTGGTGTTGAACAGGCGCAGCGAGGAGTTTCTCAAGAAAGGCGGCGTTTATGTCGATGTACCCGCCATTCCTGGCAGGTTGAACGACGGGACGCCGCTGCGGGTGTCCGTTCTCGAATCGCAATGATCACTGAGCCGGCTTGGACCGGCCGGTATGGAGGATGCTATGGGTGCCGGTGACAATCGGTTGATGGAAATGGTGGACGAGAAGGCCCGGCTGGCCGGTTCGAACAAGATGGAGCTGCTGCTGTTCTCGCTGGGCGGCAGCGAGGTCTTCGGCATCAACGTGTTCAAGGTGCGCGAGGTCTGCGAGACGATTCCGATCACCAGGACGCCGAACGTGCCGCGCGGGGTGGAGGGCATCATTTCGCTGCGCGGCGCGATCCTGCCCGTCATCGATCTGGCCACCTCCATCAACATGCAGGTCGAGACGCCGCGCACCAAGCTGCTGATCACCGAGTTCTCCAGCCATACGCAGGCTTTCCTGGTGGCCGACGTGGACCGCATCGTGCGCATCGACTGGGACAAGGTCAAGTCGCCGCAGTCCATGCCTTCGAACAACACCTCGTTCATGACGGCGCTGACCGAGCTGGCCGACGGCAAGCTGGTGTCCATCCTGGACGTCGAGCAGATCCTGGCCTCGGTCATAGGCGAGGACAAGATTCCGTCCGAGATCCAGCAGGTCGACGCCGAAATCAAGGCAAATGTGTTCTTCGCCGACGATTCCTCGCTGGCGCGCAAGAAGATCACGGAAGTGCTGGACCGCATGGGGTTGCCGCACCAGCACGCCACGAACGGCGCCGACGCCTGGGACAAGCTCCGGGGCATCGCGGCGCGGGCCGACGCCGAGAAGCTGCCGCTGGACCTGATGCTGGGAATGATCCTGGTCGATGCCGAGATGCCCGAGATGGACGGCTACGTGCTGACCCGCCACATCAAGTCCGATCCCCGCTTCGCGAAGATTCCCGTCGTGATGCATTCATCGCTGTCATCGGTCGCGAACAAGAAGCTCGGGCAGCAGGTGGGCGTCGATGCCTATGTCGCGAAATTCCACCCCTCGGAACTGGCTAGTATGATCGCCGCTCAACTCACACATATCAAGGCCAGAAAGGGAGCAAATGAAGCCTGACGATTTGAAGTTCCTTATCGTCGACGATTTTTCGACGATGCGGCGCATCGTCCGCAATCTCCTGAAGGAACTCGGCTACAACAACGCCGACGAGGCCGAGGACGGCCAGATAGCATTGAGCAAGCTGCGCAGCGGCCTGTTCAATTTCGTGGTCAGCGACATCAACATGCCGAACATGAACGGCTTCGAGCTGCTGCGCGAGATCCGCGCCGACGACCAGCTCAAGAAGCTGCCGGTGCTGTTGGTGACCGCCGAAGCCAAGAAGGAAGACATCGTGCTGGCCGCCCAGATCGGGGCGAACGGCTACATCGTCAAGCCCTTCACCAAGGCGACGCTGGAAGAAAAGCTGACCAAGATCGTGCAGAAAATGAACGGGAGCACGTAATGGCCCATACCGGCGATACCGAAGACCTCGAAGCGCTGTTCGACCAGATTTCGTCCGAAACCCTGGCTCGGCTCGATGCCGAACCGGCAGCCGACGCGGCTCCGGCCGCGGCGGCCGCCGTGAGCGAGGACGAGGCCGCGGCCGATCAGTCGCCGGAGTTCTACCAGCGGGTCGGCATGCTGACCCGGCAATTGCACGATGCGCTGCGCGAGCTGGGCTACCACCAGAAAGTGGAGCAGGCCGTGCACTCGCTGCCCGATACGCGCCAGCGCCTGGATTACATCGCGCGGCTGACCGGCCAGGCCGCCGAGCGCGCCTTGTCCAATGTCGAGAAAGGCCAGGAGATCCAGGAGGGCGTGGAAAAGGAAGGCGCGCGCCTGAGCGGGCAGTGGCGCGAGCTGTACGGCCGCCGGCTGGGCGTGGACGATTTCAAGCGGGTGGCGGCCGAGACCAGCGCGTTCCTCGATCGGACGCAGGACGATGCGCGGGCCACCCAGGCGCTGCTGACCGACATCATGATGGCCCAGGACTTCCACGACCTGACCGGCCAGGTCATCCAGAAAGTGCTCAAGCTCGCCCAGAATTTCGAGGACGAGCTGGTCAAGCTGCTGATCGAGAGCACGCCTCCCGAGAAGCGCAACGCCGCGCACAGCGAATGGATGAATGGTCCCGTCATCGACGCGTCCAGCCGCGACGACGTGGTGGCCAACCAGGCGCAGGTCGACGATCTGCTGGAAAGCCTGGGTTTTTGAGCGAGGACACGAGTGTCAGCCTTCTCCGACATGCAGGACCTGCTTGCCGACTTCCTGACGGAGGCCTCCGACCTGCTCGACGACGTCGATATCGGCCTGGTCGAACTGGAACAGCGTCCCGATGACGCCGGCCTGCTCAACCAGGTGTTCCGGGGTTTCCATACCGTCAAGGGCGGAGCCGGGTTTCTCGAGGCGACGCCGCTGGTGGAGCTGTGCCACCGGGGCGAAAACCTGCTGGACCTGCTGCGGGGTGGTTCGCTGCGCATCACGCCGGAAACGATGGACGTGATCCTGGCGGCGACGGGCGAAGTGCGGCGCATGTTCTCGGAAATGGAGCGCGGCGCGATGCCCGAGCCGGCTCCCGCCGGGTTGCTTGCCGCGCTGGAGGCCGCCGCCAAGGGCGAGACCGTCGATACCAGCATGTTGACGGCGGAGTCCGTGCCCGCCGACGGCTCGCGTGTGCCCGCCCACGCGGCGGCGCCGGTGTCCGGACCGGCGGCGCGTACGGGCGCCGAGCCGGACTGGCTGGGCTACTACCGCGCCGCGTTCGGCGATCCGCCCGGAATGCATGCCGACGAGCCCGGCGCCGCGCCCGCGGCCGCGGCACCGGGGGTGCCGCCATCGTCGCGGCCCTATCGCCCCGAGATGCTGGCCCCCATGGGCGGTGCGCCGGTCATCGCCAAGGATGCGACGATCCGCGTGGACACGACGCGTTTCGACCAGATACTGAACTTGTCGGGCGAGATCGGCCTGACCAAGAACCGCCTGTCCTGCCTGCGCGATGCGCTGCTGGGCGCCAGCCGCCGGGACGACGCGGCGGCCGAGACGCTGGATGCGGTCTTCAGCCAACTCGACACGCTGGTGTCCGACCTGCAGTCGGCCGTCATGATGGCGCGCATGCAACCGGTCGGCAGGGTGTTCCAGAAGTACTCGCGCCTGGCCCGCGACCTGGCCCGCCAGCTGGGCAAGGACGTGGAGCTGAATATCACCGGCGGCGAGACCGAGGTCGACAAGACCATCCTGGACGAACTCAACGATCCGCTGGTGCACCTGATACGCAACGCTGTCGATCATGGCGTCGAAACCATGGTCGAGCGCCGTTCGGTCGGCAAGCCCGCGCGTGGCACGGTCCACCTGTCGGCCCGCCAGACGGGTGACTCCATCGTGATCGAAGTGTCGGACGACGGCCGCGGCATGGATCCCGAAGTCATCCGCCGCAAGGCCATCGAGAAAGGCGTCATCAGCGCGGAGGATGCCGCCGTGCTGGACAACGCCCATTGCCTGCAACTGATCTTCCTGCCGGGATTCTCCACCCGCAGCGAGGTCAGCGACCTGTCGGGGCGCGGTGTGGGCATGGATGTGGTCAAGACCAACATCGAGAAGCTCAAGGGGCAGATCGACATCCAGTCTTCGCCGGGCATGGGGTCGCACATCGTGATCTCGCTGCCCCTGACCCTGGCCATCCTGCCGGTGCTGATGCTCAAGCTGGTCGACCAGCCCTATGCGATCCCCCTGTCCGTGGTGCGCGAGATCATTCCGCTGCGCCAGGAGGAGATGCACACCGTGGGCAGCAACCAGGCCCTGACCATACGTGGAGAGATCCTGCCCGTCATCGACCTGGCGGTCCTGCTCGGGCGCCAGCGCGAGGAGCCGCCGTCGCTCGCCGTCGTCCTGGCTTATGGCGACCGCCAACTCGTGCTGGGCGTGGACGGCTTCATCGGCCAGGACGAAGTCATGATCAAGCCGCTGGAGGGCATCCATCCCAAGGGCGTGGCCGGCGCGACCCTGTCCGGCGATGGCACGCTCGTGCTGGTGCTCGAGATGAAGCAACTGCTGGAAGGGGTGTTTTGACGTTCCCCGCGCGCTGAACGGCCAGCCTCCTGGTATTCGGCTCGGACGCCGAGGGCTAAGGGTCCTCGGAGCAGTTGCTCTTTCCGGCGCCTGTTTCGGGCTTTGTCCGGGCAGGCCTTCGCGATAATCCATACGCCTACATGGCTGGGACTGCGTGCGCGCGTCCGGCCGGCGTAAGGCCGCCGGAGCGCGGATGCCGCGCCGGCGTTCGTCGATATCCGGAATACCGTGGCAGATAACCAGGAAAGCGGCCAGGAAAAAACCCTGGCGCCATCCCAGCGGCGGCTGGACCAGGCCCGCGAGGAAGGGCGTGTCGCGCGTTCGCGCGACCTGTCGGGCGCGGTGGCGACCTTCGCCTGCGTGGCGGCGCTGGCCTTGGCGGGGGCGGGCATCGCCGATCGTGCGATGACCTGGATGAGGACGGCCTTCGCCACGGCGGCGGGCACGGCCGCCACGAGTCGCGACGATGCCATGCTGCTCAAGTCGCTGAACGAGGTGCTGGCCGATGCGTTGCTGGCCATCTCGCCCGTCCTGGCGGCTGGCATGGCCGCTGGCATCCTGGGGTCGATCGGGCTGGGCGGGCTGGTGCTGTCCGGCAAGGCGCTCGGTCCCGATTTCAGCCGGCTGTCTCCGCTCAAGGGCTTTGGCCGCATCTTCTCGTTGGCCGGGCTGGGCGAGCTGGGCAAGTCCATCCTGAAGGTGCTGGTACTGGGCGGTGTGGCTGGCCTGCTGGTCTGGCACGGCGCCCAGAGCTGGCTGGCGCTGGTTCTGCCGTCGCCTCCGCGGGCGCTGGCCGAGCTGGCCGGGATGTTGTCCAGCCATGCGCTGGTGCTGGCTGGCGCGCTGTTCGTCATCGCGGCGGCGGATGTGCCGCTGCAATGGTGGAATCACCACAAGAACCTGCGCATGACCTTCGAAGAGGCCAGGCAGGAAAACAAGGAAACCGAGGGCGATCCCCATGTGAAGGGGCGGATCCGTCAGTTGCAGCGCGATCGGGCGCGCTCGCGCATGATGCAGGCGGTGCCGGCGGCCGACGTGGTGGTGACCAACCCGACCCATTACGCCGTCGCGCTCAAGTACGACGACCAGCGGATGGGCGCGCCGCGCGTGGTTGCCAAGGGAACCGATGGCGTTGCCGCGCGCATCCGCGAACTGGCCGCCCAGCACAAGGTCGCCGTGCTGGAGAGCCCCCGCCTTGCACGTGCCCTGCACCGCCACGCCGATATCGACCAGGAGGTCCCCGTGGCGCTGTATCGCGCGGTGGCCCAGGTGCTGGCCCACGTCTATCAGTTGCGGGCCTACGTGTCCGGACCGCCGCCCGAACTGCAGCCGGTCGAGATTCCCGCCGGATGGGATCCGCTGGACGATGCGCCGCTGCGCCGCGGAGGTCGGGCATGAGCGGCCGCAGCCTCAAGCTGGGCGGGCTGGAGTTCAATTCGGCGCAGTTGCGCGAACTGGGCATGCCGGCCTTCATCCTGCTTGTGCTGGGGATGATGCTGCTGCCCCTGCCGCCGCTCATGCTGGACCTGCTGTTCACCTTCAATATCGCCATCTCGCTGCTGGTGCTGATGGTGGCCACCTATACGAAACGTCCGCTGGACTTCGCGGTTTTCCCCAGCGTGATCCTGGTCACCACGCTCCTGCGCCTGTCGCTGAACGTAGCCTCCACGCGCGTGGTGCTGCTGCACGGCCACAACGGGCCCGACGCCGCGGGCAAGGTGATCGAGGCCTTCGGGCAGTTCCTGGTGGGCGGCAACTTCGCCGTGGGCGTGGTCGTGTTCCTGGTGCTGGTCATCATCAACTTCGTCGTGGTCACCAAGGGCGCGGGCCGCATCGCCGAGGTCTCGGCCCGCTTCACCCTGGACGCGATGCCGGGCAAGCAGATGGCGATCGACGCCGACCTGAACGCCGGCCTGGTCGACGAAGCCACTGCCCGCAAGCGCCGTACCGATGTGGCGCAGGAGGCCGATTTCTATGGCGCGATGGACGGCGCGTCCAAGTTCGTGCGCGGTGACGCCATCGCCGGGATCCTGATCCTGTTCGTGAACATCATCGGCGGGCTGCTGATCGGCGTGGGCCAGCACGACCTGAGTTTCTCGGAAGCCGGGCGCGCCTACGTGCTGCTGTCCATCGGCGACGGACTGGTGGCGCAGGTGCCGGCGTTGCTCGTATCCATCGCCGCCGGCCTGATCGTGTCGCGAGTGGGCGAGGGCGAGGACATCGGCACCGAGGTGGGCAAGCAACTGCTGGGCACGCCGCAGGCGATCGCGTTGTCGGCCGCGATCATCGGCATGCTGGGCCTGGTGCCGGGCATGCCCAATCTCGCGTTCCTGACGCTGTCGGCGGGCCTGGGCTGGCTGTCCTGGTACGTGGCGCGGCGGCGCAGGCGCCAGGCCGAACACGCGGCCGCGCCGCCGGTGGCCGAGGAGCCCCCGGAAGCACAGGAAGCCAGCTGGGACGACGTCACCCAGGTCGATACGGTGGGGCTGGAGGTCGGCTACCGGCTGATTCCGCTGGTGGACAAGACGGGCGATGGCGATCTGCTCAAGCGCATCAAGGCCCTGCGCAAGAAGTTTGCCCAGGACGTCGGTTTCCTGCCGGCGGCGGTGCATATTCGCGACAACCTCGAACTGCGTCCGGGCGGCTACCGCATCACGCTCAAGGGCGTGGCGATCGGCGAGGGCGAGGTGCAGACCGGCGGTTTTCTCGCCATCAACCCGGGCCGGGTGACCCGCGAGATACCGGGCTCGCCCACGCGCGACCCGGCCTTCGGGCTGCCGGCATTGTGGATCGAGTCCACCGCGCGCGAGGCGGCGCAGGCCGCCGGCTATACGGTGGTCGACATCGGCACGGTCATCGCCACCCATCTTTCCCATCTCCTGCACAACCATGCCGCCGACCTGCTGGGCCGCGCCGAGCTGCAGGCGCTGTGCGACCACTTCACGCGCGGCACGCCCAAGCTGCTGGAAGACCTGGTGCCCAAGCTGATATCGATGGCCACCCTGCAAAGGGTCCTGCAATCCCTGCTGGACGAAGGCGTGCACATCCGCGATTTCGGCACCATCGTCGAGACCTTGTCCGAGCACGCGGTCCAGGCCCAGGATCCCGTCGATCTGGTCGGCGCGGTGCGGGTTGCGCTGGGCCGCGCGATCACCCAGGGTATTTTCGGCGCCAATGGCGAGGTCGACGTGCTGGCGCTGGATCCCGAACTGGAGCGCATTCTCCAGACCATCAGTTCCAAGGCGGGTGAAATCGGCGCCATCGAACCCGGCCTGGCCGAACGCCTGCTGAGCGACGCCTCCGCCGCGGTCGAGAAGATGGATGCCGTGGGCAAGCCCGCCGCGCTGCTCGTTCCCGACCGCCTGCGCCTGGCGCTGGCGCGGTTTTTCCGCCGTTCCGTGCCGCGCCTGAAGGTGCTGGCGCACTCCGAGATTCCCGAATCGCGCCTGATCCGCGTCGCGTTGACGCTGGGAGGGCGCTGAGCATGTTTTCCTTTTCTAGCCTCCAGGTGTCCACCCCATGAAGTTCCGCAAATTCATCGCTGCCTCCACGCGGGATTGCTTGCGCATGATGCGCGAGGCGCTGGGAGCCGATGCCATGATCGTGTCGACCCGCCGCACCACGGCGGGTGTCGAGGTGGTCGGCATCCGGGCGCAGGACATGCCCATGGCCGACGAGGTCGCGGGCGAGACCGCCAGTGCTTCCGCGCCGGTGGCCGAGGCGCCCCGGGAAGCGCCGGCGGGCCCGCCAGCCCTGTGGGACGACATGGAAGACGAGTCCGTGCGCCTGTCGCCGGCGGCTCGTGTGCTGGCGTTGCAAGACGAGACGGCCGAGCGTCCGGCCCCGGCCGTTCCGGTGCCGGTGGAAGCGGCGCCGCCGCGCGCCGAATGGCCGCGCCTGCAGGAGGGCCAGATTCCGCATCTCGTGCGCGCGGGCGGCGATTATGCCGATCCGGCGCATGCCATGGCGGTGGCGGCGGCCGAGGACGGTACCGACAAGCCGGTGCTGCGCCTGGGCGCAAGCCGGCCGGTGGCCGACAAGCGGACGCCTCGCGCCAACGGACCGGCCAGGCCGGTCGAGCGCGCGGCCCGTCCAGCGGCGTCCGCGGCGCCTTCCGTTCCTCCCTCGTCTGCCCCGGTGGCGGCCAGGCTGGATGAACAGGACCGGGCCGAGCTGGCGAGCCGGGTGGCCGATCCCATCGTCAGCGAGATGCGTTCCATGCGCGACTGGCTGGCGCATCAGATGGACGCGATGGCCTGGCGCGACAGCACCCAGCGTCATCCGCTGCGCCGCGAACTGTGGCGGCGCATGGTCGACTGCGGCTTCACGCCGGAGCTGGCGCGCAGCGTCGCCTCGCGCCTGCCGGCCACGCGGGGCGTGGACGAAGTGGACCGGTGGCTGGCCGAGGTCCTGGTCCGGAATCTGGCCTGCGTTCCCGCTGAAGCCAGCATCGTGGCGGAGGGCGGGCGCTATGCGATCGTCGGACCGACCGGCGTGGGCAAGACGACCACCACCGCCAAGCTCGCGGCCCATTGCGTGGTCAGGTATGGCACCGCCGCGCTGGGCTTGATCTCGACCGACCAGCATCGCATCGGCGCGGTGGACCAGCTCCACACGTTCGGCCGCATGCTCGGGGTGGAGGTCTACGCCGCGAAGGGCGCGAGTGATCTCGATGTCCTGCTGGCCAGCATGGCGGACCGGAAGCTGGTCCTGATCGACACGGCGGGCGTGAGCCAGCGCGATACGCACATGGCGCGGCACCTGCAATCGATCTCTGGCGAAGGCGTCAAGCGGCTGCTGGTGATGCCCGGCGGTTCGCATGCCGAGCAGGCGGAAGATATCGTGAGCGGCTATTCGGCCGGCGGGCTGGCGGGCATGGTGGTGTCCAAGCTGGACGAAGCCGTGCGCCTGGGCGGTGTGCTGGACGCGGCCATCCGCCACCGCGTGCCGCTGCACTATATGACCAACGGACAGCGCGTGCCCGAGGATATCCATGTCGCCAACGCGCGGCTGCTGGTGCATCGGGCGCTGCGCGTACGCAATGCGCCGGTGTTCGCGCTGCAGGCCGAGGAGCTCGACTGGGCGTGCGAGGCCTCGATGGCGCCGTACGCGGAATCCGCCGCGCCGCAGCCGGCGCAGGCCTGAGCATGGATCCGGTGCGTCTCCATCCCGATTTTTCCCCGCGAGAGATGAATGTATACGCGTGAAGGAACCCTGGCGCGCGAGACGAATGTCGAGCAGTACGTGCCGATGGTGCGCCGCATGGCCCACCACATGGTGGCGCGGCTGCCCGCCAGCGTGCAGATCGAGGACCTGATGCAGGCCGGCATGCTGGGCCTGCTGGATGCGCTCGGCCGCTTCGAGGAGGGGCTGGGCGCGCAGTTCGAGACCTATGCGACCCAGCGCATACGTGGCGCGATGCTGGACGAGCTGCGCCGGGGAGACTGGCTGCCGCGCAGTGTGCGGCAGGTCCAGCGCAAGATCGAGGCGGCGATGCATCGCGGCGAGCACAAGCTGGGCCGATCGCCGACCGATACTGAAATGGCGGTCGAGCTGGGTGTGGAGCTGATCGAATATCAGCAGATGCTGGCCGACGCCCGGGGCGTGCAACTGTTCTACTACGAGGACATGGACAGCGGCGAGGATGCCGACGACTACCTGGATCGGCACATGCCGGTGGACGGGGCGGCCGATCCGCAGGCGAAGTTGTCGGACCGTCGTTTCCGCGAGGCCGTGGTCAACGGCATCGAGCGCCTGCCCGAGCGCGAGAAACTGGTGATGGGCATGTACTACGAGCAGGACATGAACTTCAAGGAGATCGCCGCGGTGCTGGGGGTGACCGAGTCCCGGATCTGCCAGTTGCATTCGCAGGCGGTGTCCCGGCTGCGCACGCGTCTCAAGGAGTGGGGTCGCTAGCCGCCGGCCCGGGCGGGATCAGCGGGACAACTGGCCGGTGGGGGAATACGACAGATCGGCGCCGCTGATGCGCGCCAGGGCCGCGTAGCGGGCCGAGGCCGATACGGTGTTGAGCGTGGACAGTTCCGCGCCGATCTTGAGTGGCTGCGCCGCGGCGGCCAGGCGTTCGCGCCAGATCTGCCGGACTTCCGGCTGGGCCGATTGCAGGCCGGGCAGGGCGTGGGGAATGGCGCGCTGCACGTCCAGCACGCGCAGGCTCAGGTCCTGGGTGGCGGCATCGATGCGCTGGGTGTCCGAGCCGGCAACGGCTTCCGCCAGCGCCTTGCCGGCGGCGGAGCAGCGTTCGATGATCAGGGAAAATTCCTCGGGCGTCATGGCTGGCGCGACAGGCCGCTTTCGATTTCCAGCAGGCGATCGGCGACGACCTCGGCGTTCACGGTGAATTCGCCGTTGCGGATGGCCTGCTTGATGCGTTCGACGTTTTCGGCATTGAACGGGGCCTCTCCCGCCGGCAACTGGCTGGTGGCCAGCGCCGACAACTGGACCCGGTCGAGCTCCGACCCCCCGGCGGGCGCCGGAGCCGGCGCGGCGGGGCGGGCTTCCGAGCCGTTGGCGGGCCGGGAAACCTTGATCGAATCGGGACCCTTTTGGGTGATCTTCACGTTGACTCCATCTTGCTGCCGCTGTGGAGTGGTCGCGCCATCCCCGGCAGATGAGGCAATTATCGGCGCCTGCGTGCCGAACTTTAGCATCGGCGCTGCGGACGCGGGAGCATTGCGCTACAGGATGTAAACGCCGCCTGCTAGAGATTGACCTCGATTTCCCTGTCCTCGCGCAGGACGCCGGCAACCGTGCGGCCGGAGTCGAGCTGGACGCGCGCCGACTGGCCGGGGCTGGCCGGGTGCAGCATCCTGCCGGTGGCCTTGATGACGAAGCCCGGGCCGTTCAGGACCACCTGTACGGGGTCGCCCGGTCCGAGGTGGGCGCGCGACTGGACCGCGGAGGGAGGGATGGGTTCACCCGCCCTGAGCGGGCGCGTGACCGTCGAGCCTTCGAGCTGGCGTGGATCGGTGGCGACGCCGCGGGGCCAGGCGGCCATATTCACCTCGGCCAGCGACCAGTCGCTTTCGCGCAGCACGGTTCCAGCGGGCAGGGGGCGGCTGGGAACGGGCACCGGCACGAGCAGCGCGACTTCGGCGGGGATGCGGATCTGCCAGGGCTGGTGCGCGCAGCGCAGGCCGATGGATGTCTTGCCGGTCGGCCGTCCGCCGGCGGGCAGGAATACCTGCGGCGCGCAGGGGGCCTGGGCGATGCGTTCGGCGGCCTGGTCCTGGATGTGGATGTCGAGGCGGCCGCCCAGCGTGGATGCCGCCGGGGCGGCGCGTGCCTCCAGCAACTGCCGGCCGCGTTCGAGCAGCTCGGCGGCGGGCGCGGCGGCCCGGGCGGGAGACTGGGCCAGGGCAGCCAGCAGGAGCGTCGCGGCGGTCGCGCAGCCGGACCGTTTCATGGAGCGGAGTCTCCGGGGTTCTCGAGGGACGTCACACTCTATCGCGCCCCAGGCGGGAGGAAGGTGAAAACAAGGATGAAAAAGAGGTCCTACTCCGCCTTTGTTCATGGCAGGGAATCCGAATAATGGCGAGACCTGCGAAAAGGCTTGGCGCCCGCACGCAAGTACAGGAGGTCATGTGATCAGCCGTATCGGCGACGAACTGATGTTCAACGCGCAAGCCCTGGAGCTGCGAGCCCGCCGCCAGGAGGTCCTGGCGGCGAACCTGGCCAATGCAGAGACGCCCAATTACAAGTCGCGGGACTTCGATTTCGGCACCGCGCTGCGGGCCGCCACGGGTACGCCGGGGCCGGATGCCGCGTCCGCGCCGCTGCGGATGGCGGCCACGGATAACCGCCATTTGCGGGGCGACGCGGGCGATGGCTTGCCGGTGGCGTTGAAGTACCGCACGCCCGCGCAGGCTTCCATCGACGGCAATACCGTCGATCCCGACCTGGAACGCACCCGGTTCGCCGACAACGCGCTGCGCTACGACGCCGCGCTGCGCATGCTGAACGGGCAGATCCAGACGCTCCAGCGCGCCATCCAGAGCAACTGAACGAGGCTGCATCACCATGTCCATGAACAAGGCATTCGAGATCGCCGGCTCGGCGCTGACCGCCAACAGCCAGCGCCTGAACGCGGTGGCCAGCAACCTCGCCAACGCCGAGAGTGTCAGCGGGCCGGACGGCCAGGTCTACCAGGGCCGCAAGGTGGTGTTCGAGTCCTATCTCGTCCCCGGCGCCACGGGGGGCGGCAACGGCGTGCGCGTGCGCGAAGTGCTGACCGACCCCTCGCCGCCCAAGCGCATCTACGATCCGAAGCATCCCATGGCCGACGCCGAGGGCTACCTCAGCATGCCCAACGTCGAGGTGGTCGATGAAATGGTCGACATGATCGCCGCCTCGCGCGCCTACCAGACCAATGTCGAGGTCATGAACACCGCCAAGACCTTGATGCAGAAAACCCTGACCCTGGGTACCTAGCCCCAGACGCCGGGCCGCCCTGGAAACGGGCGCCCTCTCGCAAGGAACCCGCATGGCCGTTTCCAACGTCAACAGCAATACCGGCACCAATGCCACGGGCAACTCCCTGGCCGCATCATCCGCGGAAGAGTTGTCCAACCGCTTCCTGACCATGCTGACCGCGCAGATGCGCAACCAGGATCCGCTGAACCCGCTCGACAACGCCGAGCTGACCTCGCAGCTCGCCCAGATCAGCACGGTCACGGGCATCAGCCAGCTCAACACCACCATGCAGTGGCTGGGCTACAGCATGGGCAGCCTGCAGGCCACCCAGGCGGCGTCGCTGATCGGCCGCAAGGTCATGCTGTCGGGCGACGGGCTGACCCTGGCCGACGGCAAGGCCGAGGGCGGCTACGTGCTCAGCATTCCGGTCGAAAGCGCCGAACTGGTGGTCAAGGACGCGGACGGCGTCGAGGTGGCGCGCAAGAAGCTGACCGATGTCGAGGCCGGCGTGCATACCTTCACCTGGGACGGCAAGAATGCGAAGGGCGACACGCTGCCCGACGGCGACTACAAGTTCGAAGTGCAGGTCGGCGAGGGCACCAAGGTGGGCGCGGCGCCGCCGCTGAGCGTGACCCAGATCACCTCGGTGCGGCCGTCCTCGGGCTCGACCACGGTTGTCGACGCCAAGGGCAACCTCGTCAACCTGTCCGACGTCTACCAGGTCTGGTAGCGCCCTGCATTCCGCCTCGATTTCCCGGATACCGAACCAGATAGTGCAAGGAACCCTGTGATGAGCTTCCAACAGGCATTGAGCGGCCTGAACGCCGCCGGCAAGAACCTCGACGTGATCGGCAACAACGTCGCCAACGCCAATACCGTGGGCTTCAAGGCCGCGCGGGCCGAATTCGCCGACGTCTACGCATCGACGGTGCTCGGCACCTATTCCAACAACATCGGCATCGGAACCAAGCTCAATTCCGTCACGCAGCTGTTCACCCAGGGGGCGATCTCGGTCACCTCCAATCCCTTCGACGTCGCCATTTCGGGAGAAGGTTTCTTCCGCATGGACAACGCGGGGTCCATCGTCTATTCGCGCAATGGCCAGTTCCACCTGGATGCCAACGGCTATGTGGTCAACGCCAACGGCCTGCGCCTGACGGGCTATGTCGCCGATGCGAACGGCAACATCAACACCGCCCAGCCGCAGCCGCTGAAACTGACCGTCAGCTCCATCGAGGCGCGAGGCACCTCAGAGGTCACGCAGGGCGCGGTGCTCGACTCCCGCGCCGAGGCGATCGACCGCATCGCCAAGCCGTTCAACCCCGACGACTCCAGTACCTATACCCACGCCACGTCCATCGCGGTCTATGACTCGCTGGGCAACACGCACACCCTGTCCACGTTCTATGCGAAGCGCGGGCCGGGCCAGTGGGAGGTCTATACCGCGCTGAACGGCAAGGTGACCAATACCGATGCCGACGGCGACGGCTCCCTGGACGGCGCTCCGCTGGTGTTCGATGCGTCGGGCAAGATCGACCTGGCCGCCTCGCACAATGGCGTGTTCCAGGTCGACGTGGATGCCGCGACGCTGGGAACCGGCGCGACCGCGCTGAGCATCAGCTACAACATGGCGTCCACCTCGCAGACCGGCCAGGCGTTCAGCAACGAACTGCAGCGCCAGGACGGCTACACCTCCGGCCGCCTGACCAGCTTCACCATCGACGAGAACGGCATCCTGAAGGCGAACTACTCCAACCAGCAATCGCGGGCACAGGGGCAGATCACGCTGGTGTCCTTCGTCAACCCGCAGGGCCTGGTCTCGGCCGGCAGCAACAACTTCCTGGAAACCATCCTGTCCGGCGGCCCGCGCATCGGCGTGCCCGGCTCGAGCAACTTCGGCACCGTGACCTCCGGCGCGCTGGAAGATGCCAACGTCGACCTGACCGGCGAGCTGGTGAACATGATCACCGCCCAGCGGGTCTACCAGGCCAACGCGCAAACGATCAAGACGCAGGACTCGCTGATGCAGACCCTGGTCAACATGCGCTGATGGACAGAGCCCTTTACATTGCCGCGACCGGCGCCCGTGAATTGATGCGGCGCCAGGACGTGCAGACCAACAACCTGTCGAACGCGCTGACGCCGGGATTCCGCGCCGAGATCGCGGCCCAGCGGACGGCACCGGTCGTGGGCGGCCCGGGTTTGCGGACGCGGGCCTATGCGGTCGAGTCGACGCCGGGGGCCGACATGTCGGCCGGCGCGATGATGGCGACCGGCCGCGAGCTGGATGTCGCGATCCAGGGCGATGGCTGGTTCGCCGTGCGCACGGCCGATGGCGGCGAGGCCTATACCCGCGCCGGCGGTTTCCAGACCACGGCCGACGGCATGCTGGTCGACCCCTCGGGGCGCCCGGTGCTGGATCCCAATGGCGAACCTGTCCTGATCCCGCCCGACACCAAGGTGCAGGTCAATACCGACGGGTCGATCTCCTCGATTCCCGAGGTCGACCGGGTGCAGGCGGCGCAGATCGCGAACCTCAAGCGGGTGAATCCTCCGGGGAATACGCTGGCGCGCGGCGCGGACGGCCTTTTCCGCCTGCGCCAGGGCGGGATAGCGCCGGCGGCCGAGGGCGTGCGCGTGGCGGGCGGCATGCTCGAAGGCAGCAACGTCAACGCGGTGGAGACCATGGTCGGCATGATCGCCGCGGCGCGTCACTACGACGTGCAGATACAGCTCATGCAGAACACCGACCAGAACCAGCGGTCGGCCACGCAGATATTGAGCATGAGTTGACCCCCGGGCTTGGCCCGGCGGTAATGGAATTTTGCGTAGTGCGGCGCATGCCGCGATAAGGATCAAGCATCATGATGCGTTCTCTCTGGATCGCGAAGACCGGCCTGGATGCGCAGCAGACCCAGCTGGACGTCATCTCGAACAACCTCGCCAACGTCAGCACCAACGGCTACAAGCGTTCGCGCGCGGTGTTCGAGGATCTGCTCTACCAGACCATGCGTCCGGCGGGTACGCAGACCACGCAGCAGAACCAGGTGCCCGCGGGGCTCACGCTGGGAACCGGTTCGCGGCCCGTGGCCACGGTACGCAACTATTCGCAGGGCGCCCTGCAGCAGACCAGCAGCAGTTTCGACCTGTCGGTCAACGGCGCCGGCTTCTTCCAGGTGCAATTGCCCGACGGCACGCTGGCCTACACGCGCGACGGCAGCTTCCAGATCGACAGCCAGGGGCAGCTCGTGACCAACAACGGCCTGGTCATCGATCCGGGCATCGTGGTGCCGGAAGGTGTCAAGGAAGTCGCCATCGGGCAGGACGGCGTGGTGACGGCGACGGTGGCGGGCCAGACCCAGCCGGTCCAGTTGGGCCAGCTTCAACTGGCCACCTTCATCAACCCGCCGGGCCTGCAGCCGCTGGGCCAGAATCTGTTCGGCGAGACCGCGGCCTCGGGCGTGCCGGTGGTCAACGTGCCCGGGCTGAACGGCGCCGGGCTGATCAACCAGGGCTACGTCGAGGCCTCCAACGTCAACGTGGTCGAGGAACTGGTCGGCATGATCCAGACCCAGCGCGCGTACGAGATCAATTCGCGCGCCATCACCACCGCCGACCAGATGCTCCAGCGCATCTCGCAGCTCTGAGGAAGGCCGGGATGACGCAAGCGTTCCGGCCGCGTGTCCGTGGCGCCAGGGCCTGCGCCGGGATGGCGATCCTGGCGGGGTTGGCCGCATGCGCCACGCCCAAGGTCGACATCGACGGGCCGACCACGGCCCGGCCGCTGGATCCGGTGGCCTACAACGCGAATCGCCGGCCCACCGGCGGCATATTCGGGGCGGCGCCCGGCTATCGTCCGCTATTCGAGGACGTGCGGGCACGCAACATCGGCGACACGCTGGTCGTGCGCCTGGAAGAACACATCAACTCGTCCCAGCGCAACAACACCTCGGCGCAGCGGACGGCATCGGCCTCGGCGGGGATCCCGTCCATCAACAAGCTGCCCGGTTCCGGCCTCCTGCGCGGCCTGGGCGTGCAGGGCGAGAGCGAGAACCGCTTCAACGCCCGCGGCGAGACCGGCGCGTCCAACATCCTGTCGGGCACGATCACGGTGACCGTGGTCGAGGTGCTGTCCAATGGCAACATGCGGGTCTCGGGTGAAAAGCAGATCGGCACCAATCGCGAGACCGAGCGCGTCCGCTTCTCCGGCGTGGTGAATCCGACTCACATCGTGGGCGGCAACTCGGTCAGCTCGACCCAGGTCGCCGATGCCCGCATCGAATACCGGGGACAGGGGGCGATCGACGAGGCCCAGACGGTGGGCTGGCTGTCGCGCTTCTTCTACTCGTTCCTGCCGTTCTGAGCGTGCGCATCATGAACCGTCATCCGTTCTCCGCCGCCTGCCGGTGCCTGGTCCTGGCGCTGCTGGGCGCGCTGTTCGTCCCCGCCACCCAGGCCGCCCGGGTCAAGGATCTGGCCAATGTCCAGGGCGTGCGCCACAACCAGTTGGTGGGCTACGGCCTGGTCGTGGGCCTGGACGGCACGGGCGACCAGACCACGCAGACGCCGTTCACGACCCAGTCGCTGATGTCCATGCTGTCCAACCTGGGCATCAACGTGCCTCCCGGCACGCGGCTTCAGCTCAAGAACGTCGCGGCGGTGATGGTGACCACCATGCTGCCGCCGTTTTCCCAGCCCGGCCAGCAGGTCGACGTGACGGTCAGCTCCATGGGCAACGCCAAGTCCCTGCGGGGCGGCACGCTGCTGCTGACGCCGCTCAAGGGGCTGGACGGGCAGGTCTATGCCATGGCGCAGGGCAGCGTATCGGTCGGCGGGGCCGGCGCGTCGGCGGCGGGCAGCCGGGCGCAGATCAACCATTTGAGCGCGGGCCGTATTCCGGCCGGCGCCACGGTCGAGCGTGACGTGCCGACACCGTTCTCCGATGACGGCGCCCTGAGGCTGGAACTGACCACGGCCGATTTTTCTACGGCGCGCTCGATGGTGGAAACCATCAACCGCCGCATCGGCCCCGGCACGGCGACCGCGCTCGACGGCCGGGTCATCGAATTGCGCGCGCCGTCGTCTCCCGATGCCCGGGTCGCCTTCATGGCCCAGATCGAGGACCTGGAGGTGGCCGGCAGCCGCGCGCCGGCGCGGGTCGTCATCAACGCGCGCACCGGCTCGGTCGTCATGAACCAGAGCGTGCGCCTGGCGCCGGTGGCCGTCGCCCATGGCAACCTCAGCGTCACGGTCAGCACGGCGCCCGTGATCAGCCAGCCGGCGCCTTTCTCGGGCGGACAGACCGTGGTGGCCGAGCGCGCCGACATCGAGATCAAGCAGAGCGGCGGCGCCATCGTCCACCTGGACGGTGGCGCGCAACTGGCGGAAGTGGTCAAGGCGCTCAACCTGCTGGGCGCCACGCCCCAGGACCTCATTTCCATCCTGCAGGCGCTCAAGACCGCGGGTGCCCTGACCGCCGAACTGGAGATCATCTGATGAGCAAGATGGACAGTGCGATGCAGCAGGGCGGCATGGCGATCGACGCCCGGTCGCTGGAAAACCTGAAGCTGCAGGCCCGCCGCGACCAGGCCGGGACCGTCAGGCAGGCCGCCCGCCAGTTCGAGGCGCAGTTCGCCCAGATGCTGCTGTCGCAGATGCGGCAGTCGTCGATGGCGGGCGACGGTCCGCTGGCCCAGGCCTTGAACAGTCCCGCCTCGCAGACCTGGCGGGGCATGCTGGACCAGCAGATGGCGCAGAAGCTGGCGGGCGTGGCGGAGGCGGGCGGCCACGGCCCGGCGCATAGCGGCCTGGGGCTGGCCGACATGCTGGAGAAGCAATTGACCCGCAGCACCGTGTCGCCGGAGTCCTTGCGCCGGGCCGGGCTCCCCTTGTCGATGTCCACGCTGGAACTGGCCCGCGGCCGGGCCGTGGGGACGCCCTCCACCGCGACCAGCGGCATGATAGGCGGCCTGGACGCCGCGGCGCTGGCAGGGGAGGCGGGTGCCACGTGCCGCATCCAGAATGGCAGGTTCGGTGGCCAGGCCGCGTATGCGCCGCCCGCGGCGGCCAATGCCAATATCAAGGCCAGGCCGGCGGCCGAAGTGCGCGCCACACCTTCGTCCGCGGAGGAGACAAGGGCCGAATTCCTGGGCAAGTTCCTGCCCGCCGCCAAACGGGCGGAGGCCGCGACGGGTATTCCCGCCGCCTATATCCTGGGCCAGGCCGCCCTGGAGTCCGGCTGGGGGCGGCGCGAGATCCGCGGCGCCCAGGGTGAGCCCAGCCACAATCTGTTCGGGATCAAGGCGACGGGCTGGGACGGCCGCACCGTGCGCACCCGCACGACCGAATACCGCAACGGGGCGCCGGAGCGCGTGACCGCCGAGTTCCGCGCCTACGACTCCTACGAACAGGCTTTCGAGGACTATGCGCGCCTGCTGGCGTCGAATCCCCGCTATGCCAAGGTGCTGCAATCGGCCGGCAACGCGGAGCAGTTCGCGCAGGGATTGCAGCGGGCCGGCTACGCGACCGACCCCAGGTATGCCGAGAAGCTGGGCAGCACCATCCGGCGCGCCATGCAGATCGTCGTCTAGCGGCGGTTCGTGCCAGTCCGGGCCGGGCGCCGCGGACAGGCTCAAGCTTGGGCGCCGGCGTCCGTTAAGTGATACATCAGCCGTGCGTGGCGCAGCCGCGCACGCCAGGCAGGCCGCATGAGACCATGACCACGAATATCGCCAACATCGCATTGACCGGATTGCGCGCCGCCCAGGCCGGGCTGGCCGTCACCGCCAACAACATCTCCAACCAGGGGACGCCCGGGTATTCGCGCCAGCAGGTGGTGCTGCAGTCGGCCATGTCGAACTTCAGCGGCAGCGGCTATTTCGGGCTGGGCGTGGACGTCGTCACGGTCCAGCGGGCCTATAGCGATTTCCTGGCCGGCCAGGCCAGCCAGTCGGCGTCGACGCTGAGCTATCTCGCCACCTATTCGGACCGGATGGGGGGCCTGATCAACCGCCTCGGGTCGGTGGATACCGGGATCAACCAGAGCCTGAACGCCCTGTACACCGCCATCGGCAGCTTCAGCCAGAACCCTTCCGAGACCGCGTCGCGGCAGGCCGCGCTTGCGGCGGCGCAATCGACGGCGGCGCGTTTCCGCGCCATCAGCGAAGACCTGTCCACCCTGAGCCAGGGCATCGACAACCAGGCAAGCGCCACGGTCGGGCAGATCAACCAGCTGGTGCAGAGCATCGCTTCCTACAATGCCAAGATCGGCGAGGCCTATGCCACCGGCCATGGCCAGGCGCCCAACAACCTTCTGGACCAGCGCGACGTGCTGGTGCGCGAGCTGGGCAAGCTCACGGGCATCACCACGAGTACCCAGGGCACGAGCGTCAACATCTATCTGACCAATGGCCAGCCGCTGGTCATGGAGCAGGTGGCCGCGCAACTGCGGATCGACACCCGGGATCCGAACTCGCCCACGGGCAGCAGCCTGTCGCTGACCGTCGGCAGCCATACCATGCAGCTCAACCAGCGCGACGTCGACGGCGGCCAACTGGGGGCGTTGCTCCAGTTCCGCGACAACGAGCTGGCCCATGCCCAGTCCGAACTGGGGCGCCTGGCGATCGCCATGGCGGCGGCCTACAACCAGCAGCAGCAATTCGGCCTGGACAGCGCCGGCCAGCCGGGACAGGCCCTGTTCCGCATCGGCAATCCCGTGGCCGTGGGCGAACGGGGCAATACCGGCGATGCGCGGCTGGCGGTGGGGATCGCCGATACGCGGTCGCTGACCGGCAGCGACTACCAACTGACACGGGTAGGCAGCGAATATGTGCTGACCCGCCTGGACGATGGCACCGAACTCGGGCCGTTCTCGTCGCTGCCGCAGCATGTCGACGGCCTGGCCATCGCCCTGGCCGACGGCGACCTGGCCGACGGCGATACGTTCACGATCAAGGTCGCCAGCCAGGCCGCGGCCGGCGTCGAGGTGATGCTGGGGGACCCCGGCAAGCTGGCCGCCGCCGCGCCCATGGGCCTGGAGACCGCGGGTACCAACACCGGCACCGCCCAGGCGTCGCGGTTGCGCTCGGCCGCGTCGGCCAGTCCGGACTACGCCACGTCGGTCACCGTCCGGTTCACTTCCGCCACCGGCTACGAGCTTCTGGGCGATGATGGCGCGGTCCTGTCGACGGGCACCTTGCAGCCGCCGCAGCAGACGGTTGCGTACAACGGCTGGGCCTTCGACCTGGCCGGCATCCCGGCGGCGGGGGACGCCATCACGGTCAAGGCCGACCCCGGCGCCCCCGCGGGCGACAACCGCAACGCGCTGGCCATGGCCGCGCTGGGCACCACCAGGATCGCTGGGGGCAGTACGCTGACCGATGCCTACGCCGGGCTCATTTCCCAGGTCGGGACGCGCGCGGCCTCGCTGAACATCAGCAAGGCCGCGCAACAGACCGCCTACGACCAGGCGGTAGCCAGCGAACAGTCGCTGTCGGGCGTGAATCTCGACGAAGAGGGAGCCAGCCTGTTGCGCTACCAGCAGGCCTACGCGGCCGCCGGCAAGGTGCTGGGCATGTCATCCGAGCTGTTCGACCAGTTGCTTGCCGCCATCCATTGACACGAGGCCCACGGAACGCCATGAGAGTCAGCACCAACCAGTTCTACGACAGCAGTATCCGGGCCATCAACAGCCAGCAGAGCGCGCTGCTGCAGGTCTCGCAGCAATTGTCCGCCCAGCGCAAGCTCCTCAGCCCGTCCGACGACCCGGTCGCGGCCGGCCGCGAGGTGGCGCTGGACGCCACGCTCAAGGCCAATGAGCAGATGCTGAAGAACCAGTCGGATGCCAAGGGGGTGCTGGAAGGCACCGAGAACTATCTCGTGGAAGCCGGCAATGTCCTGCAACAGGCGCTGACCCGCATCGTGCAGGCGGGCGGAGGCGGGTTGAACGAGGAAAACCGGCAATCCATCCTGGCCGACCTCAAGGGGCTGCGCGACCAGTTGATGAGCGTCGCCAATACCCAGGACGAGAACGGCAACTACATCTTCGCCGGCTACAAGCGCGACAGCCAGCCCTTCGTGCGCAACGCCTCGGGCGTGGTCTACCAGGGCGATGCCGGCGTGCGCCAGAGCCAGATCGGCCCCAATCGGGTGATCGATGTCAGCTTCAGCGGCAACTACCTGTTCGGCGACATCCCCACCGGCCGGAACGGGCTGGAAGCCAGCGCCGGCGTCGCCAATACCGGCAGCGCCACGCTGACCTCCAGCACGGTCACCGACCGCCAGGCCTGGTCGGCCGCGGCGGCGTATGGTCCATACGCCATCGAGTTCGGCGCCGGCGGCGCCTATACCGTCACGGACAAGGACGGGGCCGAGGTCGGCACGGGCACGCTGGGGGAAGGCCAGGCGATCGAGATCGCCGGCATACAGATTGGTTTCAGCGGGCACCCGGCCGAAGGCGATACGTTGAGCTTCGGCGCGTCGCGCTCGCAAAGCGTGTTCGATACGCTGGACCAGGCCATCGCGGCGCTCGGCCAGCCTGCTTCCGAGACCGAGTCGGTCTCCCGCGCCAACGCCCTGTACGAGGCCAACCTGAACGTGAACGCGGCCCTGAACCGGCTGCTCGAAGCGCGTTCGTCCATCGGCAGCCGCCTGACCGAGGTCGAGGCGGCCACCAGCGCGGGCGAAGTCCGCAGCGACCAGATCACCGGCGAGATCTCCCGGGTGGTGGGGTCCGATCTCGAGACCATGACCGAATTGACCGGGGAATTGGCCAAACGCACGTACACTGTGCAAGCTGCGCAGCAGACTTATACGCAGATCGCCCGGATGTCGATATTCAACTATCTGTAAACAGGAAGGATCCGGCAGCGGACGGACGCAATGGAGCTGCCGGCGCGTTCACCTGGCCTTACCGGATGCTTCATGTCGCAGGAACCGTTCAATATCCTCGTCGTCGACGACGAGCCGCTCAACCTGGAAATCATTTCCGAGCATCTGTCCGACCCGCGCTACCGGCTCCGGTGCGTGCAGGACGGTATCCAGGCGTGGGACGTACTGCAAGAGGCGGGCGCCGACCATGACCTGATCGTGCTCGACCGGATGATGCCCGGGCTGGACGGCATCGAATTACTGACCCGTATCCGCGCGGACCGCCGCCTGGCCGACATCCCGGTCATCATGCAGACCGCTGCGTCGCGCCCGGCGGATGTGCTCGAGGGCATACACCGGGGTGCCTACTACTACCTGACCAAGCCGTACGAGCACGACATGCTGATCGCGGTCGTCAGCGCGGCCATCGAGTTCCGCGCGCGGCAGAAGGGCCTGCGCCGGCGTCTGTCGGACGTACATGACGTCTTCGCCCACATGAGGCAGGCCAGCTTCGGCTTCGTGTCCCTGGTCGAAGCCCGGCAGCTCGCGTTCTTCCTGGCCAAGCTGTGCCCCGCGCCGGAAGTGGCGGTGATCGGCCTGGCCGAGTTGATGGTCAACGCCGTCGAGCATGGCAACCTGGAAATCGGTTTCGTCGACAAGGGCCGCCTGAGCATGGAAGGCCGGTGGGCAGCGGAAATCCAGCGCAGGCTGTCCTTGCTTCCCTACAGTGACCGCATCGCCAGTGTCAGCTTCGAACGCGAACCCGACCGCATCCGTTTCCGCATCAAGGACCAGGGCCCCGGCTTCGACTGGCGGACCTACCTGGAAATCTCCCCCGACCGTGCCTTCGACATGCACGGCCGCGGCATCGCCATGGCCCGCGCCCTGACCTTCAAGGACCTGACCTACACCGACAACGGCCGCGAGGTCGTCGGGACCATAGAAACCCCCTAGGCTGCATCGACATTCATGAATGTCTGGGATCGGGTTTTTAAACCGTCCTTGACCGGTGGGGTGGGGCGGCCCGCGGTGGGGCGCAGCGAAGCCGGTCCCGCTGCGCGGGACTTCCCGGAGTTGGCTCCGAATGCGCCCCACCGCGGGCCGCCCCACCCCA